>TARA_R110002051_G_scaffold117009_3_pt1 | contig 15039 bp, 8 predicted proteins | sample TARA_R110002051 | Tara Oceans TARA_R110002051 (sample SAMEA4397023) | marine metagenome | biome: Polar Biome; feature: [MES] marine water layer (ENVO:01000295) within the mesopelagic zone...; material: water (ENVO:00002006), including particulate matter (ENVO:01000060) such as......
GTATTTATCTTTATAGAACCAGTTTTCAGCACTTACATATAGTCTTGCATTGTCTATTCTTTTTAAAGATTTAAGTGCTTCAGACAAATCATAGCCTAAAGTGATGTTTCGAACACTCAAATAGTCTGATTTATAAAGCCAATCAGTATTTGGGACGTAACCGAAATTCGTTTTCCAATTTCCTCTAACAGCAGGATCTACATCAAGTGTATTTTCAACAGATCCCATACCTGTACGATTTAAAGCTCGGCCCAACAAACCATAAACATAACCTCCATTTTGACCTTCTACTAAAACTGTTAAATCAAAATCTTTATAATTAATGGTATTTGTAATACCCCAAGTATATTTTGGAGTAGGATTTCCGACATCTACACGGTCATCAGTAGTAATTTTACCATCTCCATTTTGATCTACATATCTTGGGTCTCCTAGAACTAAATCTTTTCCTCCCCATGTTGTCCCTCCAGAATCTATATCTGACTGAGTAACAACACCATCTTGAACAATGGTGAAAATAGTATACATTGGCTTACCTACTTCTAATTTATAGAAAGGTACCCCACCACCAAAACTTGAATTGATCTCAATTTTATCTTGATCTGGCCCTAGTGCTAAAACTTCATTTTCATTATGACTAATATTTGCAGATGTTTTCCATTGGAAATTTTTCTGAACAACATTTAAAGTTGTTAATTCAAATTCCCAACCTTTGTTTTGAACTTTTCCAATATTTGAAAGATAACTTGTATATCCAGATGCAGCTAATGCAGGAACTTGTAATAATAGATCACTATTTACTTTTTCATAATAATCAAATACACCAGTAATCCTATTATTTAATAAGCCAAAATCAATACCAAAATCGGTAGTTTTTGATTCTTCCCAATGTAAAAAAGGGTTAGGAATTCCAGATACACCTTGACCTAATCCAGTACCTCCACCCAAAGCATAATTATAAGTGCCTAATGTTGAAAATGCAGCATAATTACCAATATTATTACTTCCGTTTATACCTGAACTTCCTCTAAGTTTTAATTCACTTAACCAATCTACATTTTTCATAAAATTTTCTTCAGTAACTCTCCATCCTAAAGATATTGAAGGAAATGTTCCCCATCTTTGCTCAATTCCAAATTTTGAAGAACCATCACGTCTAAGACTTGCCGAAAGAAGATACTTTTCTTTATAGTCATATTGCAATCTTCCAAAGTAAGATATTTGAGCGTTTTTCTCAGAACTTGTGCTACCTGTAGAACCACTTGGTAAAGTTTGTATTGTAAAACTATTATATAAATTTCCTGAAGACAAACTCGATTTTGTAATTTTGTATGCATTATATGACTGTCCAGCTAATAATGTGAAATTATGATCTTGGTTAATTTTGGCATTATAGGTTAATGTATTTTCATTCACAATATTTTGTCTTCTATAGGTACTATAACCTCCTCTGATACTTGTTAAATTATCACTTGGTCTATAGCTCTCATTCGTATTATCTGAGTTATCAAAATTGATGGTACTCTTAATCGTTAGGTTATCTAAAATATTATAACTTATGTAAGAAGAAAGTAGATTTCTAAACATGGAATTCTTTCCAACTCTGTTTAAAAGAGGTAATTGGTTGGTTGTACTACTTCCCCAAGCATATCTAGTTGTATATTGCTCTCCATTTTCGTTAGTTTCACTTTCAAATACAGGAGTCGCACCAGTTGTTCTATGCAATATTTGATCTTTTCCTTCAACACCTGGATCATTTTTTATAGAATATGAAGGTGCAATGTTAACACCAATCTTTAAGTTATCAGATAAGTTTATATCCACATTTGCTCTTGCTGAATATAAAGTATAATCTGTTCCAACTATATATCCTTTATTTTTTTGATAGCTACCTGAAACATAATAATTAACAACATCTGTAGATCCTGATGCTGAAACTTGATAATTATTAAATTCTCCTAAACGAAAAATTTTATCTTGCCAATCTATATAATCTAAGCCCGGATGACCTGGAATATCCCATCTTGGATCATACATATAACCCGTATTAAATTGATCATCTGCAAGTACTGGTGTTCTGTATTGGTTATAAAGTGCTCTTCTCTCATTTACAGATTGCTCAGCTGAAGCTCCAGGAATTCCAGAAGTTTCCCACTGAGTATCAATCATAGTCTTTGCTCTATCTATCCATTGTTCAGCACTTAACATATCTACACGCTTAACCTCTTTAGAAACTCCAGAGTAAGTATTAAAGGTAAATTTTGGCTTTCCTGTTTTACCTCTTTTAGTTGTAATTAATACAACACCATTTGAGGCTCTTGACCCATAAATTGCAGCTGCCGCTGCATCTTTCAAGATTTCTATTGATGCAATATCATTAGGATTCATATTATCTAAAGGACTTCCATTTCCGAACCCTCCGCTGCTAGATGTTCCTTCTGTATGAATTGGAAATCCATCAATAACATATAAAGGCTCATTCCCAGCAGAAATAGAACCTGTACCACGTATATTAATACTAAAAGCTTCACCTGGCAATCCTGATGTTTGTTTTACACGAACCCCCGCAATTTGACCAATAAGCCCCTGATCGACTCTAGAAATAGGTCTTTCAACAAAGTTTTCTGTTTTAACAGATGACAATGCTCCTGTGGTCATTATCCTCTTTTGTGTCCCATATCCAATGACAACAACCTCATCTAAATCTTCAGAATCCTCATCTAAAGATGCATTAAATGAAGTCTTATTACCTATAGTAGTTTCTATACTTTTATACCCTAAGTATGAAAATACTAGTATGTCTCCTTTATTCGGAATTAATTTTATAGTATAATTACCATCAAAATCTGATACCACACCATTAGTCGTTCCTTTTTGAATAATACTAACTCCAGGAAGAGGTTCGCCTGCTGTTGATGTTACTGTACCAGTAACAACTTTATCTTGGGCATATAGTCCCATCGATAAAATTAGAAAGCATATAAAAAATACTTTCATTAATACTCTTTTTTGATTGAAGTGCTTCATATTAAATTATTTTATTATTTAGGTTAATCGATTACATTACACTCCAATATTAATAGAATAATTTAGTAGATGTATCCTGCACTATCCTGAAAATATCAAAAAAAAATATTTTTTGTATCGCAATTTTATCAAGTGTACAATAATTTAACAATATTAACATTTTTGTGTTTGAAGCAGCTTTAAACAATTCTAGCAAGACAAAACCGGATGCAGGATTAGAGATAAAATGTAGTTTTATCTTTAGTTTTAATCTAAAAACAAAAAAATATTAAGTCAGAATATTAATGTTGAATTTTAATATGGACGGTCTCATTTTTTAAATCAACATTAAAAAACAAAATTCCTTTTTCATAAAAAGCATCAAGTTTTTGATTTTTCGAATCAACCATTGGATACTGAATAGTATTCATTTCAATAAGCTTTGGCATCTTATCTAAATGAATTTTTAAACTATAGGTTCTATTCAAAATTTTATAATTCCCTTTTGGTTCATGAATAGTTATTTCGGTAGTACTATCAGTATCATTTACTTCAGTTAAAGTTTCTGAAAAATCTCCTTCTTGATAATTTAGGCTTTTTCCATCATCATCATATAAAGTAAAATCACTTTCTTTTTCAGGATATATTTCTAAGTTTATGGTTCCAATTTCTTTTTCTCCAATATAATTCAGTACTTCTTGAGTTGGGAGAATCGCTCCTGACTTTATAAAAATTGGCATTTGGTCAATAGGGCATACTACGTTGATATGTTGCTTGCCCGTATAGTATTCTCCTGTCCAATAATTTATCCACTTCCCTTCGGGCAAATAAACGACTCTGGTTTGCGCCCCTTTTGTGGTTACAGGACAGATCATCAAGCTGTTCCCCAGTAGGTATTGATCTGTTATGTCATATACGTTTTCATCCTCTTGGTATTCTAGTACCAAAGCTCTCATTAAGGGTTTTCCTGTGGTATGCATTTCATAAGAAGCACTATACAAATACGGTATAAGGCTGTAGCGTAATTCATCATACTGCTTAAAAATCCTTAGCGCTTCTTCGCCGTAATTCCAAGGTTCTTTATAATTAGGATGTTCCATCCCAAAAAGATGTGCGATAGGGCTTAATAAGCCAAATTGACACCACCTGATATACAATTCAGGGTCAGCCACATGTTCAAAACCACCCATACAATGCGCCCAATTACCAACCCCTGAAAGCCCTATATTTAATCCTGCTTTGATTACGGGTTCAAAATATTGCCATTCACTTGGCCAATCTCCTGCGAAAATATAAGGGTATCGTTGGATTCCAGCATAACCTTCACGCGTCTGGTTCATGCCCCTAATTTGATTATAGGCTTGAAATTTCTCATAGGGAGCCTTGGCGTAGGCCAATGGAAAAAGATTGTGTAACGCTTTTATCTCTTCACCTTGTGGACCCACTTTTTCAATTTCATTTGCTTTATGCCCAAACGCACTCCCCTCATCTGTTTTTAAAAACATTGCACCTTGTTTAGCAACCCTCATCACCCCGTTTTCCCACCACCAATCAACCGATTTTTGATCGAAAAAATTCACAAATTCTCCTTTTCCATTCTCTTCAGGGTACACAAACCCTTTTTTTTGAGCTGCATCAAGTAAACGCAATTTTTTTCCATTATCGAACCTTGGTCTTAAATGCAAGCCAACCATATTGAGATGCATTGCGTACAGACTATCAAACATAACTTCTGGATTAACAAAAGTTTCTCTCCATTCAAATGATGTAGCTCCTTTCCCTCCATTCTCACCAAAAATTCTCCAAGTAGAATCTAAATGAAGAATATCTAAAGGAATCTGTAATTCTCGAAACTTTTTAACCAAATTCACCACATAGTTAGCTGAAGTCTCTTCTTCATGACCCCAAGTACCGCCACTATAAGTACCTACTTGAAGACCCAATGCAAATTTTGGAAGTAAAGGAGATTTTCCTGTAATATCAGTATAATTATCTAGAATAGCCGAGAAATCAGGACCATAGATAAAGTAATAATCTAACTCACCACCTTCAGCACTAAAAGTGTATTTATTTGATGACGAATAGCCCATATCCCAATTAGTTGGGTAAGCATTGTGAAAAAAGATACCGTAACCTGCAGTACTCATAAAAAAAGGAATAGGACTATAATTGGCCTCTAAAACATTATAAGCTCCTATTATATGAGGTCTTCCTTGGCCGCGACCCACATTCAAAGAAATATTTTTTCCTCTTTGATCTAAAAAGTCCATTCGCTCCCCAAAACCAAAAAAATGTTCTTCTGGCATTAATTTTTTTACAACACTGACTTTTTCAATTTCTTTTATGGCTCCCGATATCTCAGTAGCTGCTATTTTTTCAGAAGAAAGTAGCTTTCCATTTGTATTATAAATTGATATCAATAAAGGAGTTTTCTGTATATGAATACGAAGTTTATCTGTTATAAAATCAAGAGCTTCATTATCTTCTGCTTTTATATAATTCACATTTTGCCATGCATATTTTGTAACCATCCAAGGCTCATTGGGTTCAAAGAAGCCATCCCAACTTGTGCGAAACCTAACGATTGAAGGCGAGCAAAATTCTATTTTCACCATCCCATTGGTGGCTTTTAGGTCAATACTATTCTCCTTTTCAAAAATTATATCTTCAAAATTTCCAATAGTAGTTTGAGAATGTGAGATGTTCAAAGTAAATGCGAATACTAAGGCTAATCTTAAGTGGTTCATGCTATAGTTTTTATCTTTTCAAAAGTCGAAAATATTTATTTTATATGGTTTTAGCATCCTGTGCCATACTGTTATTCAACGTGTCAAATAATATCCATTCCTTTAATACAACCAACTATTTCTTTTGTTTTAACTTAAAAACTTTTTAAAGAAATGTGCTAGCTATAATTTATCAACAGCATAGCACAGGATGCTATTGTACCCATCCCTTTTTATTTTAGTCATTATAAATTATAAATTATGTTTTTATACCATCGAAATTTAGCTTTCTCTTGTGTATTTATTTTAATTCTTATTTTGAATTCATGTAAAAGTGAGATCTCACCAAAAAATACCGAGAAAACCATAGCACAATTAGAGACAGGCTCTAAAGCGCCCATGCCAAAAGAGTGGATAGATGCCGATACACACCATAAAATAAAAAGATTGGTAGATCGTGTTGGGGATAACAGAAGTTTTTATTTTCATAATAATCCATTTTTAGACTCAAAAGACGGTAATGGTTACTTAATGATCTTTTCTGGAAGTACAGATAGTATCAATCAATTTTTTTCTATCAACTTAAAGACTAGCGAAATAGACCAAATTACGACGCAAAATGAAAATAAAAGAGGTGAAATCTTAGGTGTTAAAACACGTAAAGTTTTTTACATGATAAAAGATAGTGTTTTTTCAACGCATATCGATACACATAAAACAGAATTCATATACAAATTCAGTGATGATGTAATTGGTTCTGTAACCAGTTTAAATGCAGATGAAACGCTACTAGGTGGTGCACTAATTACTAAAGAAGAAAACGACATTTTTAAAAAGAATCCGAAAAAATCTGATTATTTTAATAAAATATATGAAGCGAAACTTGAAAGAAGCTTAATTACCATTAATGTTGGCACAAAAGAATTAAACAATATTTACTCTGAAAATGCTTGGTTGAATCATATTCAATTTTCACCAACAGACCCTAATGTATTAATGTATTGCCATGAAGGTCCTTGGCATAAAGTAGATCGTATTTGGAATATCAATATAAAAACAAAAGAAAACCAAATCATGCACAAAAGAAAGGTAGAGCGCGAAATTGCTGGACATGAATTTTTTAGTCCTGATGGGCAACATATTTGGTTTGATCTTCAAATTCCAAGAGGTGAAACTTTCTATTTAGCAAAAAGAGGTATTTACTCGAATGACACTTTAAAATATGCCATGAAAAGAAACGAATGGTCTATACATTTTAATATAGCACCCGACTTAAAGACCTTTGCAGGTGATGGTGGAGATGAAGGTCAAGTTGCTCATGCAAAAGATGGAATGTGGTTGTATCATTTTACACCAAAAAAGGATAGTTTAGTTTCTGAGAAATTAGTAAATATGAAACATCATAATTACGATTTAGAGCCAAATGTTCACTTTTCTCCTGATGGGAAATGGATTATATTCAGAGCCAACTTCGAGGGAGCAACGCAGATTTATGCCGTTGAAATTAAAAAAACTACTATTTAATGCATTTCAATTCAAAGCAGACCACATTATTAGTTATACTTTTTTTTATTGCTTCAGGCTATCAACTCCTAGCACAAGCAAAAACCAACTCTTGGCCAGAAGTAACCAATACAACAAAACCTTGGACACGTTGGTGGTGGATGGGGAATGCTGTTGATGAAGCCAATATAAAAAGAAGCCTAATTGAGTTTGATAAGGCTGGACTAGGAGGCGTTGAAATTACTCCAATTTATGGTGTAAAAGGGGAAGAAGCAAATTACATAAATTACCTATCTTCTAACTGGATGGATAAGCTAGCGTATACAATAAAAGTTGCAGATAGTCTAGGTATTCAAGTTGATATGACTTTGGGAACTGGTTGGCCCTATGGCGGACCACAAGTAACTCAACAACATGCTGCAACTAAGTTAATTGTCGATCAACAAAAAATAGCAAAAGGGACAAAAATTAAAGAAGATATCATTGTTAAAGATGAAAAAGATAAAGGAAGTACACAACTCAAATATGTATTGGCTTTTGGAGAAGATGGTAGCTATTTAGATTTAACCAATCTTTTAGATGGTGATTTTCTTAAGTGGAAAGCAAAAAAAACAAATTATACATTATATAATGTATTTACTGGAAAAACCAGACAACAAGTAAAACGGGCTGCTCCTGGAGGAAAAGGATTTACATTAGATCATTATTCAAAGGAAGCTGTAAATGCTTATTTAAAACCTTTTGAAGAAGCCTTTAAAACTATCCAACAAAAACCACGAGCCGTTTTTAATGATAGCTACGAGGTATATGGCACTAACTTCACACCCTTATTTTTTGAAGAATTTAAAACAAGGAGAGGCTATGATTTAAAACCCCATATCCCACAATTAATAAATAAAGAAGATAGCGATATTGGGAATAGAATAAAAAGTGATTATCGAGAAACAATATCTGATGTATTATTAAATAATTTTGAAAGAACATGGACCAATTGGGCACATTCCGAAGGTTTTAAAACTAAACTACAAGCCCATGGTTCACCTGGAAATTTAATTGATATATACGCCTCCGCAGATATTCCTGAATGTGAAACTTTCGGCTCTATGCCTTATGACATTCCTGGTTTCCGCAGAGAAAAAGAAGATATTAGAGAAGGTGATGCAGATGCTGTAATGCTAAAATTCTCTTCTTCAGCAGCTCATATTTCTGGACAACCTTTAACTTCATCCGAAACTTTCACTTGGTTAAGAGATCATTTTAAAACCTCATTATCACAATGCAAACCAGAAGTAGAAGATTTGCTTTTGAATGGTATCAACCACGTATTTTTGCATGGGTCAACCTATTCTCCAGAACGAGCAGCATGGCCAGGATGGAAATTCTACGCCTCTGTTAATTTTAATTCCACAAATACGATTTGGGAAGATGCCCCTTCACTATTCTCTTACATTGCAAATTGTCAATCTATGCTTCAATCTGGAAAACCCGATAATGAAGTTTTACTATACTGGCCAATTTATGATACTTGGGGAAGCAATTTAGGCGGGACATTATTTTTTGAATTTAAAATCCATTCTTTAAAAGAGTGGTTGCATGGCACTCCTTTTTACAATACCACAAAAACTTTAATGAAAAATGGGTATGGTGTAGATTTTATTTCTGATGCATTTATTTCTCAAGCAAAAGTAATTGATAAAAAACTAGTATTACCAGGTGGATCTTATAAAAGTATGGTTATTCCTGAGAGTGATAAAATGCCTTTAGCTACGCTTCAAAAACTCATTGAGCTGAAAAAACAAGGCGCACAGATCATTTTTGAAGGTTTACCAAAATCCGTTCCAGGTTTTAATAACTATGAAGAACAAACAAAAGCGCTATTAAAATTGATTGCCGAAAATGAGCAATTAACTCAAAAAGAAAATCTTTTTGACGCTTTAAACAATGCTGATATTCATCCAGAAACATTAGTCAAGTTAGGCTTAAAATTTATACGAAGGGATATAGATGGAGAAAAAATTTATTATTTGGTGAACCACACATCTAAACCTATTGAAACTTTTATTCCAATACAAGCAAGCACTGGAAATGTGGTTATTTTTGATCCCTTAACCCGAATTTATGGCAAAGCTATACTAAAAAAAGAGGGCACAATTACTAAGGTAAAAGTACATATTCCTTCTGGAAAATCGCTCTTTTTAAAAACTGGTCAAACAGTTGATATTCCTAATTGGAATTATTATGAAGCTTCGGATGATGACGTTCGAATAACTGGGAATTGGAAAATTAAATTTTTAAAAGGAGGTCCAAAACTACCAGAAGCAACATCAATAACGACACTAGAATCATGGACCACCATCAACCAAGACGCAGAAAATTTTTCAGGAACAGCCGAATATGAAATCCTATTTGACAAGCCTAATATAAAAGCTGATAATTGGCGATTAAATCTTGGTGATGTTCGAGAAAGTGCAAAAGTATGGCTTAATGATATTTATATTGGCGATGCTTGGTCCGTTCCTTTCAGTTTAAATACAGGACTATTAAAAGATAAAAATAAATTAGTCATACAAGTAACCAATTTGGCCGCCAATAGAATTAGAGCCAAAGAAATACGTGGAGAAGAATGGAAAAATTTTCATGAAATAAATATGGTCGATAAAGACTATAAAACATTTGATGCCACAAAATGGAAGCCCATGCCTTCTGGTTTATTGGGTGAAGTAACTCTTACTCCTTTACAATTAATCAACTAAATTCAACATTTACAAAAATGAAAAAATTACTGTTCACGATACTATCCGTATTATTTTCTATCATAATTTCTGCCCAAACTATTGACAGAAAACAAGTGCTACAAAGCATGCAATTGGCCAATGCCTATTTTATGGAAAAATGGCCTGATGTGGGTAAAACTATCATTACCAACAAAGAACGACCCAGCCATATTTGGACTCGTGCCGTTTATTATGAGGGACTAATGGCACTTCATAAAATTTATCCAAAAGAAGTATATTATAATTATGCGTACTCATGGGCAGAATTTCATAATTGGGGATTTAATGGTGGCAGTGCGACTCGTAACGCTGATAATTATTGTGCAGCACAAACCTATATAGATCTCTACAATTTAGAACCAGATTCAAGAAAATTGAAAAGCACAAAAGAAACCTTGAATATGTTACTCAATACTCCACAACTAGATGATTGGTCGTGGATAGATGCGATACAAATGGGGATGCCAGTTTTTGCCAAAATGGGTGTCCTTGAAAATGATCCACGCTACTTCGAGAAAATGTATGATATGTATATGTATACAAGAGATAAACATGGCGATCATGGCCTTTACAACCCTAAAGATGGCTTATGGTGGCGTGATGCTGATTTCGATCCGCCGTATACCGAGCCCAATGGAGAAGATTGCTATTGGAGTAGAGGAAATGGTTGGGTTATTGCAGCTTTAGCTAAAGTATTATCCATTATTCCTGAAAATACGCCACATAGAGAACAATATAGTACCGATTTAAAAGCGATGGCAGCAGCTTTAGCCAAAATCCAAAGAAAAGATGGTTTTTGGAATGTTAGTTTACATGACCCAAAAAATTACGGTGGCAAAGAAACTTCAGGTACGGCCTTATTTGTTTATGGCATGGCCTACGGTGTAAATAATGGTCTATTGGATAAAGAAGCTTACGAACCTATTATTTTAAAAGGGTGGAATGCCATGACTAAAGAAAGTTTGCATGCCAATGGATTTTTAGGATATTTACAATCTACAGGAAAAGAGCCAAAGGAAGGACAACCACTTTCTTATGACAAAATTCCTGATTTTGAAGATTATGGTTTAGGATGCTTTTTATTGGCAGGTAGTGAAATTTATAAAATGAAATAAACAAATGAGATTAAAAAAACAGTGTTTAACCTTTACATTGGTTACACTTTTCTGCTTTATAACTACATTTTCATTGGCACAAAACGAAGTAATTCCAATTTGGCCAAAAGATATCCCTAGAAGTATTTCCAATCCTACTTATATTGAAGAAGCCACTTATGATGCTTCCCATACGCTTAGTGGTCTAAGTAAAATATCCCAACCAGATATAACCGTATTTCTTGCAGATAGTACCTTAGCTAATGGTACTTCAGTGGTTATTTGCCCCGGTGGTGGTTATACACATCTCGCTATTAACAAGGAAGGCTATCAAGTTGCAAAGTGGTTAAATACTTTAGGAATCTCTGCCTTTGTTCTAAAATACCGAATGCCTACAGATCTAACCATGACAGACAAAACAATTGGGCCCTTACAAGATGCTCAAGAGGCTATCCGAATCGTTCGTCGAAATGCAGAAAAATGGAATTTAAATCCAACAAAGATAGGCATCATGGGGTTTTCTGCTGGCGGCCATTTAGCGACCACCCTAGCTACCCATTTTGACGCTACGGTTTATGCTTCCGATAAAATTAGTGCCCATCCTGATTTTTCTATTTTGATTTATCCTGTTATTTCTATGGAAGAAGGTGTAACACACCAAGGTTCCAAAAAGAGTTTATTAGGAGCTAATCCCAGTCAAAAATTAATCGATGCCTATTCGAACGCTAAACAAGTAAGCGCTAATACTCCTCCTGCTTTTTTAGTACACGCTACAGATGATGGCGCAGTACCGGTTGAAAATAGTATTGAATACTATTTAGCATTGAAAGAATATAAGATTCCTGTTGAAATGCATATTTACGAAAATGGAGGGCATGGTTTTGGTTTAGGAAGAAATGGAACAAATACAAATTGGCCGATAGCTTGTGAAGATTGGCTAATTACTAATCATTATATCCCAGAGAAATCTATCTATCTATTTTCTTATTTCAAAAATAATGGAGAAGACGGACTTCATTTAGCTTATAGTGAAGACGGTTTTTCTTGGAAAGCATTAAAAAATGACACCTCATTTCTCACCCCACAAGTAGGCAAAGACAAATTAATGAGGGATCCATGTATCATCCAAGGCGGAGATGGAAATTACCATATGGTCTGGACGGTAAGTTGGACCGATAAAGGTATTGGTTATGCCTCCTCAACAGATTTAATCCATTGGTCGGAACAACAGTTTATTCCTGTAATGGAGTTTGAAAAAGATACACGAAATACCTGGGCTCCAGAAATTACATATGACGAAAACTCAAAAATTTACATGTTATATTGGGCAAGTACTGTCGAAGGTAAGTTTAAAGAAACTAAAAGTGATACAGAAAATGGCTATAACCATCGCATGTATTATACCACTACTAAAGATTTCAAGACTTTTGCCCCTACCAAGTTACTCTATGACCCTGGCTTTAATGTGATTGATGCGACTATTCAAAAAATAGAGGATACTTATGTTATGTTTCTAAAAGATGAAACTAGAACTCCTGCACAAAAAAACATTAAAATAGCCTCTAGCCGTCAATTAATAGGTCCGTATACAGCAGCCAGTGAACCCATCACAGGAAATTATTGGGCAGAAGGACCTACCGCATTAAAAATAAATAATAAATGGACGGTTTATTTTGATAAATATACCGACCACCAATATGGCGCAGTTTCCTCCAATGATTTGAAAAAATGGACGGATATTTCAGCACAAATTAGCTTTCCCGAGGGAACAAGACATGGCTCTATATTTTCAATTCCAAAATCACTATTTCTTGAATTAGAAAAACTATAAACACTATATAATCATTTAGTTACTCACTTCTTGTATAGGAAATGCTTTCTTGTTGATAAACAACCTAAAGTAAAGGTAATTTCCCACAATAATTCCAATAAATACAAGAGCAATTATAGGGTTATAAAACACCATAGCTATGAACGAATAGTAGCTATTACCAATGCAGTAATTGGAAATAATGGAAACATAGGAACCTTAAAAGGACGTTCCAAATTCGGTTCTTTTTTTCGTAAAACAAAGAAAGAAATCTTTGAAACAATATAAAGCACTAATAATAATACTTTTGTGTAATATTCATGTTAGAATGTCCTAATAGTTCGCTTACAATTTCCATAGGAACATCATTATATAATAGTACTGTTGAAGCAAATGTTTTTCTCGCTGTATGATGGGAAATAGTTTTATTAATACCAACAATACTGGCAATTTCTTTTAGGTAGGAATTTATCTTTTTGATTACTAAACTTTGGTAAAACATACTCTGAAGTTGATTCATACTTGTTTATTAGAAATTTAGCCCTTGGTAGTAATGGAACTGAAATCAATTTACTTGTTTTCTCTCTCTTCATTTGAATCCATTGGTTGCCATCAAAACCTTTAATTAAATGCTCTTTTTTAAGATTAGCCATTTCATGATAAGCTAACCCAGTATAACAACAAAAAACAAATAAGTCACGAACTAGTTCCAACCTAGATTGTTCAAAATGATACTTTTCTAATAAATTTAATTCCTCTATGGATAGAAATACGACTTCCTTCTTAGTTCTATTAGGCTTATGATTTATGAATGAATCTTGATTTAAATAACCTTCAGATACGGCCAATTTAACAGGCTTTCTAAAGCGTTGAATTACTTTGTTTATAGTTACTTGTTTGGTTTCCGTCTTTAAATAGTACTCAAAATCGCTTAAAAATTGTTGATTTAATTTATTTAAAGAAAAGTCTTTTTTATGGTATTTAAAAGAGATAAATGACGCCACATGATTACAAACATATTCAAAATAGTTTATTCAAATCGTAGGTAATAAATTTATTCTCTAGGATTAATATAAGAAAAATAGAAACAATTAAATATTCATGACTTTGTTTGGGAAAGTATTTTTAACTTATAGGATTATTCTTTTCAATCCATTTCTCTAAATCTCCAATTTTCAAGTTAACAAAGGTCTTCCAATCTGTGTTAATTGTAAAACCCTCATCCTTTAGTGCCTTATCATACCATTTTGGAACTCCAAATACAACCATATTATAAAAATCAGGATATCTCGCTCCTAAGAACCAAACTTTATCAAGTTCCTTCATCACTTCATCTATAGTAATTTCTTTTTGTGACATTTCTGGTCTGTTATACCAAGATTTGATATTCAAGACTCCAAGTTCAATCAAATGTTTTACAGTTATAAGCACTTCTTTCTTTATTTTATCTTCCATTTTCGGACTTTCTAACTCAATGTCCGAATAACCCAAAGTATAAATAAAATGATTTAAAAATTCATTTGAACCTGGACAAAATAAATCAATATTTTTGAATACCTCTCTCATAAACTAAACTTTATAATATGACTGTAAGTTCCTCATAAATTCTGGAAATTCAAATCTATAGTTGCTGGAAATCCAGAGCTTGATACTGTTCTATAGGTTATATAATTCCCATTGCCCATATTGGCAATAATAGTACCTTCAGCATTAGTTGTTGTAGAAATAGCATGTTTTGCTAGTGCATTAAATATTTCTTTCGATGTGGATAAAGTGCAAGAGATAGCACAAACACCTCTCTTGTTAATCTTCGCCTTAATAATTACGTAGCGAATTGATAATTTTTTTTGATTCATGACCAATTGATTTTAAGTTAAACAATTGGCATACAATTCAGTTTTAAAAATGGTAACCTTTTAAATTTTAATGGTAACCTAATAGGTAACCTTTTTTTACCCAAAAAAACTTGACAAGTTGACTTTTAGTTGAAAGTGGAGATTTTGTAACAAATACAGCTAATTGAAGCAATTGTCTGACTAAAAACAAAAAAGCCCTCAACTTTCGTTGAAGGCTTTCTATCGCTCTGCTCCCCCTCTTGGGCTCGAACCAAGGACCCTCTGATTAAC
>TARA_R110002051_G_scaffold185303_5_pt1 | contig 15037 bp, 9 predicted proteins | sample TARA_R110002051 | Tara Oceans TARA_R110002051 (sample SAMEA4397023) | marine metagenome | biome: Polar Biome; feature: [MES] marine water layer (ENVO:01000295) within the mesopelagic zone...; material: water (ENVO:00002006), including particulate matter (ENVO:01000060) such as......
GTTGGGTATACTAGAACTTCGTGCATTTGATATGCCACCACACGCACAAATGAGTTTAATGCAAATGTTGTTGGTGCGGACTTTGGTTTCTTGGTTTTGGAAAAAGCCCTATAAGCATAAGTTGGTTCGTTGGGGTTCTGAACTTCATGACAAATTTTTATTAGAGCATTACGTAAAAGAGGATATAAAAGATATTGTGGATCAATTGAACGATGCGGGTTATCCATTTAAGTTAGATTGGTTCGACCCGTTCTTTGAATTCCGTTTTCCATTGTATGGCATGGTAGAAATAAATGCGATGCAGTTAGAACTTCGTATGGCCATCGAACCTTGGAATGTGCTGGGCGAAGAAATGACAGGGCGTGGTACTTCGCGTTATGTCGATTCTTCTTTAGAACGCATACAGGTGAAACTTAATAACTTCACAGAAGAAAGGTATACGTTAACGTGTAACGGCGTAAAAGTAGATCTTAGCCCTACGGGAACAAAAGGTGAGTATGTGGCAGGTGTACGCTTTAAAGCTTGGGATCCTTGGTCTGCATTGCACCCAACTATTGGTGTAGATACGCCCTTGGTTTTTGATATTGTAGATGATTGGAATCAAAAATCTATTGGAGGTTGTACTTATTTTGTGGCCCACCCTGGCGGGCTTTCCTATGATAATTACCCTATAAACAGCCTTGAAGCCGAATCGCGAAGAATAAATAGGTTTTGGGATATTGGTTTAACACAAGAAGAAGAAACACCGAAAGAATTGGTCGCTACAACAAATTTTACAGGTAGAATGGTTGAACCTAAGTCAGGTTCAAATACATTTGTATATAAGGAGTTGCCAGTCAATCCCGAGTATCCACATGTAACCGATTTACGTAAGAAGTAATTGAAAAAGGCAATGCCAACAACGAAGACTAGCTGGTTAAATAGCTATAAAACCCATCAGGGCAATGATGAAATGTACTCATTGAACGATGAGTTAAAACCTTATTGGAATAAATTATTTAAAGGGTTTGATAAACTTGGGGTGAACGGATTAACGGCACGCCAGAAAGATATTGATTGGTTATTGTCCGAGAACGGAGTTACCTATAACGTATACAATGACCCAAAAGGAATGCACAGGCCTTGGAGCTTGAATGTGGTTCCTTTTGTTCTGCATCAAGAAGAGTGGAATAGGGTAGAGGCAGGTTTAAAACAACGGGCCGAATTGCTTAATTTGGTCTTAAAAGATGTTTACGGCGAACGAAAGCTGATTAAAGATGGTATTGTACCCTATGAAGTTATTTATGGGCATCGTGGTTTTTTAAGACAATGCTCAGGAATGGAGCTTAATCTAGAAAAGTTTTTATCCATATATGCAGCAGATTTGTGTCGTGGCACTGATGGTCGTTTGTGGGTAGTTAATGATCGTACAGAAGCACCATCAGGAATGGGTTATGCATTAGAGAATAGGTCTACAAGCAGTAGAATTCTTCCTGAGATGTTCGCGAAAATGCATGTTAAACGTTTATCTGGTTTTTTTCAAGAATTCAATCAGATGCTTGTTGATGCTGCCCCAGGTAAAAAAGAGAATCCGAATATCGTAATTCTAACACCCGGATCACATAATGAAACGTATTTTGAACATGCCTACATGGCTTCATTTCTAGGATATCCATTAGTGCAAGGCAATGATTTGGTAGTGCGTGATGGTTTTCTATGGATGAAATCACTACAAGGGTTAAAACAGATAGACGTAGTATTGCGTAGGGTAGATGATGCATTTACAGATCCATTGGAATTACGTGAAGATTCACATTTAGGTGTCGCGGGATTATTAGATGTGGTGAGAAGAAAAAATGTATCGGTCATTAATCCAGTAGGAAGTGGAGTTATTGAAAATCCTGGGTTAATTCCTTTTATGCCAGCGATTGCTAAATATTTCTTGAAAGAAGAGTTGTTATTACCGCAAATAGCCTCTTGGTGGTGCGGACAAGAAAAAGAGAAAAATTATGTACTAGAAAATTTATCAAAATTAGTCGTAAAAAGAATAGATCGCACAAATAGAGAAAGTATCTATTTTGGTGAGTTAATGAGTACCAAAGAAATAGAAGCCCTTAAAAGAGTAATTTTAGAACGGCCATATCGTTTTGTTGCTCAAGAGCACATTAATTTTTCTACCGCTCCGAATCTTACAAATGGGAACGTAGAGCCTAGAAATGTAGTCGCTCGTGCATTTTGTATTGCCTCAAAAGACCAGTATTCTGTAATGCCCGGTGGTTTGGTTAGGGTAGCATCAGATAGTGAAACCGTTAGGGTTTCTAATCAGCGAGGTGGTACAAGTAAAGATTTATGGATATTGGATGAGACCACCTCAAAAGAAGATGAGAGTAGACAATGGCAGCAGAAATCATCGGTTGCAATTTCAGGATTAAATGATTTGCCAAGTCTCACGGCAGAAAATTTATATTGGGCAGGGCGTTACGTTGGGCGTACTTTAGTTAACGCTCGTTTTTTACGTACGGTTATGCGTCAAATGGCCATAGTACAGAATAGGGATGAAAAACCTGATTCTGAAAAGCTAAAAGTACTTTTCAAAGCTGTTACCCAATTGACAGGTACCTACCCAGGTTTTATAGAGAAGGATAAGGATGGGAAACTGGCGATGGATAACCCGTACGAAGAAATGTTATCCGTTATTTTAGATAAAAATAGAGTGGGCAGTTTAGCCCATACCATAAGTATGTTCAGCAATTCATACTATTCTATACGTAATCTTTGGTCTTCGGATATGTGGCGTGTTTTTGAAAATATTCAAAAGCTTTGGAGTTCTTTGGTAGATAGTGAGGATCATTCTATCAATCGAATATTAAAAGTATTGAATCAGTTAATTACCCGCTTAATTGCTTTTATGGGGCTGATTGAGGAGAGTATTATGGTACAACAAGGTTTGTTGCTTTATTTCATAGGATTGCAATTAGAGCAAAGTTCGTTGACCATTACTAAATGTCGTGCCTTACTAACGATTAAATACGACGATCAGGTAGAATATGAATTGTTGGAGTATTTATTGACAAGCCACGAAAGTTTAAATATTTATCGATATAGTTATCGTTCGCATATTGAGTTAGAGCATGTACTTGATTTAATAGTGTTAGATCTAGACTATGCACGTTCTTTAACCTTTATGATTAATCGATTGCAGAAAGATATATCTCGTTTGCCACATTCGAAACAAGACCATCGATTAAGTAATTATGAGAAATTTGTATTCGAGGCCTTTTCAAAGTTGAGGTTAGTAGAATCATCAAAATTAGCCAAAACAAAATCTGAAACTGATTTTTCTAGAGAAGAACTTGATAATTTATTGAAAGCTCTTTCTAAGCTTTTATATCAGACTTCGCAATCTATATCAAATACCTATTTCAATCATACAGACAAGCAAAACCAATTGTTTACACAGTCTTTCCCTATTTAAGCATGATATTTAATGTAACACATATTACCAAGTACGAATATAATGCCCCGGTAAGTTATTGTCATAATATTGCTACGCTTAGACCAAGGGAGTCGAAGGGACAAGAGCTTTTGGATTATAAGATACAGATAACTCCAGAACCCGCTGAAATATCTGAGCGTATCGATTTTTTTGGTAATTACATCACCCGTTTTTCCATACAAACGGAACATAAAATACTGAAGGTGACTACCAGAAGTAAAATCAAAAGGGACTATGCAAAATTCCACGAATCTTTCAAAAGTTCAGCATGTAAAAACATCACGATGAACGATGCTTTGTTGGCTTTACAAGGAATGGATATAGGGGTACTTGAGGCAAAGCAATATATACTTGAATCAATATTCATACGACGCACAGATAAGGATATACGTGAGTATGCCGAATTGTCTTTTAAAGGAAACCGTTCCGTTTTTGACGCAGCTTACGAATTAATGCAACGAATTTATACCGATTTCGATTTCGATTCGGAGTTTTCTACTATTTCGACTCCCATAGAAGAAGTTATGAAAGAGAAAAAGGGAGTATGTCAAGATTTCGCGCAAATTGCCATTGCTTGTATTCGTTCTGTTGGATTGCCCGCACGATATATTAGTGGTTATATTGAAACCTTACCACCTCCTGGTAAGGTAAAATTGGTAGGTGCTGATGCATCGCATGCATGGTTTGCGATATTTATACCAGGTTTTGGCTGGGTAGATTTTGACCCCACTAATAACATGATACCCAAAGATCAGCACATTGTGGTTGGTTGGGGTAGGGATTATTATGATGTGCCTCCCTTAAAAGGTGTGGTGTATGGTAGCGGTCAAAGTAAGTTGAAAGTATCGGTAGATATTGCTGGAGTCGAGTAAAATATTTTCGATTATTGAAGTATAGAAAAATTAAAAACCGAAAAATTTCAATATCAGATAAAAAACGGAAGGACACAATAAACAACCAATTCCTGTATAGAATGTTGCTGTTAATGCTCCATAAGGAACAAGCTTTTCATCTGTAGCGGCCAAGCCTGCAACTACACCACTCGTAGTACCTATTAATCCACCAAACACAACGGCAGCATGTGGATTGTCTAGCTTAATTCGTTTGGCAATCAATGGGGTTGCAATTGTGGTAAAAATAGTTTTTACGACTCCAGTAGCTACACTTATGGCAATGACATCTGAACTTGCACCCAGTGCAGTACCAGTTACAGGGCCTATAATATATGTACCAGCACCTGCTGCAATTGTTGCCATACTAACCGCATCTGTGTAGCCCATAGAGTAAGCAATTAAGGCCCCAATAAAAAAGGTGACAGAGACTCCGATAAATAGGGAAATGATACCGGCAAGTCCGGCTTGTTTTATTTTAGAAATGTCGGCACTCATTGCTGTAGCAACAACGGCGAAATCTCTAAGCATAGATCCACCTAATATCGCCATACCTGCAAAAATGGGTATATCTGCGATACCTTTCTTATCACCCAAAAATGCTAATGATAATCCTATTAGAATTGCAATGGCAACCCCAGGTATTTTGTTTCTCAATATTTTTTTGGAAATCCAAAAAGAAATAAGCATCACGATGCCTACAAATAGAAAAGCGAATACGAGTCCGTTCTTAGAAATAATCTTTTCAATGATCTCCATACCTATGTTTTTGGAATTTCATTGTTTCTGCCAATTTTAGATAATACAGGTACCAATAGCATACAGATTATGGTGGTTACGATTCCGGCAACAACCGCAACAAAACCTCCTGAAACCGCAGCTTTAACGTTCAGCGTTGCAGCCATAGCAACAATAATGGGTATATACATGGCACTCCAAAACCAAACACCTTTTTCAGTTTCAGGAATTAACCATCCTTTTTTTCTAAGATAAATGCTCGTTGCCATTAACAGAATCATTGCAAAGCCAACGCCCCCAATATCGTTATTGATGTTGATGAGTTTACCTAATAAATTTCCTAGGAGTTTGCCTAGTAAAAAACAAGCGGCCAGTAATGCTACTCCGTATATTTTCATAGGTTGGTTTATATGAATAGTTTTTTAATATCGTTCTTTGTTACTTTCCCCATAACGTTTCTGGGTAAATCTTCTTGAAAAATATACTTTTTAGGTGTTTTATATGCAGGTAATTTTTCATGAATCCATGATGTTAAATCTTCAACAGATAATTCACCAGACTTTAAAACTATGCTAGCCCCTATAATTTCTCCCCATTCCAAATCGGGAATGCCCACTACGCCACAATCTTTAATTTGGGGATGTGTGCGCAGTACCTCTTCAATTTCTAATGCAGATATTTTGTAGCCACCAGATTTAATGATATCTACTGAATTCCTACCTAAGATTTGGTAGCTATCGACATCTAATATGGCTATATCACCAGATTTAAACCAACCATCGAATGTAAAAGCCTCTGCAGTAGCCTCTGGATTTCCCCAGTACTCCTTAAAGACATTAGGTCCCTTAATTTGAATTTCCCCAGGTTCACCAGCTGTAACAATTTGATTGTTTTCATTGGCTAGCCTAATAGAGACGCCGTGTAGCGGTTGACCAATATGGCCTGGTCTACGTGTTTCGTTGTATGGATTGCTAATGGCCATTCCCATTTCGGTCATACCATAGCGTTCCAATAAAGTATGTCCGCTAATTTCTTTCCATTCCTTCAGAACACTGACAGGCAGTGCGGCCGAGCCAGAAACCATAAGACGAAATTTTAAAAGATGGTTTGAGATAGCCTGTTGTTCTTCTTGAGGAAGCTCATTGAAATAGGTAATTAATTTAAAGTAAATTGTAGGTACGGCCATAAAAACATTCACCTCACCTTTCAGGAAAATATCAAATATAGCTTTCGGACTAAATTTAGGTAAGAATTCACAGCAGGCTCCGCTCCATAAGGCACAACTTAACATATTAATAATGCCATGCACGTGATGAAGTGGCAAAACATTTAGAACGTGGTCATTTTTGTTCCATTCCCAAGAAGTCGTTAAGGCCGTAATTTGTGCCTCAATATTGGCGTGGGTAGTAACAACACCTTTTGGCAACCCGGTAGTGCCACTTGTGTAAAGTATAAGTGCACTACGGTCTAACGCAATCGTTGGCAACTCACATTTTTTGGGAGTAATATCAGCATATTTGAGAAATCGGATTTTAGTACTTTTAAATAGAGGTGAAAGCAATTCCTCGAAAGCCTCGGTATAAATTACCGTTGTGGCTTCGGTATCGTCTAGTACATACTGCATGGAAGGTAACGGATGTTTTTCACAAAGAGGAATGGCAATACCACCCGCCCTCCAAATTCCCCATTGAACTGCGGCGTAGGAAAAGCTCGCAGGAACTAAAAAAGCAATTCTAGCCTGGTTTAAATCTTTTTTGTCTTGCAATAGATGAGCAGAAACATGTTCTGACTGCGCTAATAGTTGATTGTATGTGTGGTTTTTACCATTGCTTTTGATGGCAACTCTATCCTTGAACGAAGAGGCCCTTTCAATTAGTGTAATCATTTGGTATAGGTGCTTAATAAACGTATCAGCCTAACAAGGTAAGCACCAATACGGTAAAACGCAAAATAGATCGTAAGTTACTTATTAATTGAGCTGCGGTAATATTCGTTTTCTTAATTCAGATGGTGGGTTTAAGCTCAAATCATAGATGTCTGCGGAATGGAAATTTATAAAAAAGCTTATATTTTTAGTTGTTTCAGAGTAGTTAATTATTTTTACTGTTCAAGATGTTGAAATTGGGTTAATGATTTCAACATCTCGTGCTTTAAATAATTTAAATATTAAAATTCATGTCAGATAATAATCATTCTTTTGGCTTTCTCTTGATTTTTCTTATTCTTTCAGTTTCCTCATCTGTCAAATCTCAAGTTACAGATATTGCCACAATATCTGAAGCAGCTAATGGTTTAGAGATGCGATCAGTTGGGCCAGCGGTCATGGGGGGTAGAATTGCAGATATAGCAGTAAGTGAACAAGACCCAAGTAATTGGTATGTAGCAGTTGGTTCTGGGGGTTTGTGGAAAACAAATAATAACGGTATATCTTGGAAACCTGTTTTTGATAGCCAGACCTCATATTCTATTGGTTCGGTTACTATTGACCCTAATAACTCACAAGTGGTTTGGGTAGGTACTGGTGAAAATGTGAGTGGAAGGCATGTCGGTTGGGGAGATGGTGTGTATAAGAGTAACGATGGTGGTACAAGTTGGAATCGTATGGGACTTTTTAAATCACAGCATATAGGTAAAATTTTAGTTGACCCAAGAAATAGCGATGTAGTATTTGTAGCCGCTGAGGGTCCATTATGGTCGGCAGGTGGAGATCGTGGTTTATATAAAACAATAGATGGTGGTAAAACGTGGAATCTGGTACTAGAAATTGATGAGAACACAGGAGTTACCGATATTGAATTTGATCCTTCTAATCCCGATATAGTTTATGCCGCTGCATATCAAAGAAGAAGACATGTTTGGGCACTACTTTCTGGTGGGCCTAAATCAGGAATTTATAAATCATCAGATAATGGTGAAACATGGTCTAAAAAGAGTACAGGTTTACCTAAAGGCGAAATGGGTAAGATTGGGTTAGCGGTTACTTCTGCTAATTCTGATATTGTTTATGCTACTATTGAAGCCGAGAATTCTGAAAAAGGATTTTATAGATCTATGAATAAGGGTGAAAGTTGGGAACATCAGAACGAATATATTTCTGGTGGAACAGGACCTCATTATTATCAAGAGATCGAAGTTTCACCCTCCAATCCAGATTTGATTTATCAGATGGATGTTTTTATTCGAGTATCACGGGACGGAGGTAAAAATTTTAAAGTATTAGGAACAGGCCGAGAAAAACATAGTGATAACCACGCGCTATGGATTGATCCTGAAAATGGCAAACATTTATTAGCAGGTTCGGATGGCGGATTATACGAAACTTTCGATGAAGGTAGTACTTGGCGTCATTTTCCTAATTTACCTATTGCACAGTTTTATAAACTTGATTTAGATAATTCTGAGCCATATTATAATATTGTTGGAGGGGCACAAGATTTGGGTTCCTTAATTGGTCCTTCGAGAACAATGGATACCGAGGGAGTTAGAAATAGTGATTGGTATGTTCCATTGGGTGCTGATGGTTATGATAATGCCTTTGACCCTGAAGACCCTAATACGGTTTATATGGAAATTCAAGAGGGTAATCTTGTTCGTTATGATCGTTTAACAGAAGAAGGAATGGATATACAGCCCCAACCAGGTCTAGGCGAAATGGCGGAAAGATGGAATTGGGACAGTCCGTTATTAATTAGCCCGCACAACAACAAAAGGCTTTACTATGGTTCTCAAAGACTTTGGCGTAGTGATGATCAAGGTAATTCTTGGAAATCGTTAAGCCCTGACTTAACTACGAACCGCAATCGGTATGAGTTGGAGATGATGGGCAAAGTTTGGAGTGTTGATGCATTGTACGATAACAGTGCCATGTCAAAATATGCAACGCTAAGTTCAATTTCTGAGTCACCAATAGTTAAGGGCTTATTATATGTTGGTTCTGATGATGGATTAGTGAATATTAGTGAAGATGGTGGTGATAATTGGAGAAAAAGCGCTACGCTTCCCAAAGTACCGGCACTTTCTTTTATAAATGATATAGAATCGTCAAATCATGATGCGAGCACTGTTTTTATCTGTGCAGATGCGCATAAGTTTGGTGATTTCAAACCATATATTTTCATGAGTTCAGATAGAGGTAGGTCATGGAAATCAATAGTGGGTGATCTTCCTAACGAAACAATTGTTTGGGTTATCAAACAAGATCCTATTAATGCCAACTTACTGTTTATAGGCACAGAATTTGGAATTTATTTTTCAACCAATAAAGGTGATAATTGGATTCAACTAAAATCAGGAGTACCAACTATTCCGTTTCGTGATCTTGAACTACATCCGCGAGATAATGATTTAGTTGCTGCCTCATTTGGAAGAGGGTTTTATATTTTAGATGATTATTCTCCTTTAAGAGAAATGGCTACTACACTTAATGCAAAGAAGAATACGTTGTTTTCAGTGAGAGACGCTTGGTGGTATATTCCTAATACGCCTATGCAGGCCAAAGGAATGCCTACATTAGGTAGTACGAGTTTTGCAACAGAGAATCCTCCGTTTGGAGCTTTGTTTACATATTATTTAGCAGATGTGCCTAAGACCTTAAAAGTTACACGCAAGGAGAATGAAAATTCTTTGAAAAAGAATAATTTAAGTATACCTTTTCCAGGATGGAAACAACTCGGGGAGGAGGCCAAAGAGAATGAGCCACGTGTATTGCTATTAGTTAGTGATGAAAATAACCAACCAGTAAGATGGATTGAAGGTAGTTCTGAAAAAGGAATTCATAGAGTAAATTGGGATCTACGATTTTCGCCACCAGACCCTATTGATTTGACAGTACCAGATTTTAGACCACCATGGGCAGGCGAAGCTCAAGGTCCATTGGCTATGCCAGGCCGGTATAGTGTGCAACTATATGTTTTATTTAATGGGGATTTAAAAGCGCAAGGAAATTCAGAAAACTTCCTTGTAAAACCAGTCAAAAAAACAGAAACAGATTATAAGTCAATTTCTTCCTTTCAAAACAAGACTGCCGAACTATCTAGGCAAGTATCAAATGCAGGCCAAAAGTTGGGTGAGATTAGTGAACGCCTTCGCTATATGAAAGCCGCATTGATAAATACACCAAAAGCAACTGCAAGTTTATTTGTACAATTAGAAAAGTTGAGTGTAGAATTAAGTGGGCTAATGACAAAATTGAATGGAGATAGTGTTAAGCAATCAAAAGATGAAGCAACTATACCTTCTATTCGGTCTAGAGTGGGTCAAGTAAGCTATTCACATTGGGAGACCACCCAATCGCCTACGGAAACGCAAAAAACGAATATAGATATTGCTTCCATTGATTTTGATAAATTTCAATCAGAAATGCGAAATTATCTAATGAAATTTGAAGCATTTGAGTCAAATTTAGAGGAGATAGGGGCTCCTTACACTCCTAACCGTAAATTTTAATTTCAAAAATTATTTTTAAGATTCGGGTCTTTAAAAGTAAACAGTATTATTTAACAATAAATTTTATTGGTAAATAATACTTGTATAAGCAACCCAATGCCTATTTGTTGAGAGTGCTGTTACTTCCATACCTAAATCTTCAACTTTGATAAGGGGATGGTCAATACTGGTTTGGTATCCTAAAAAGGAGCCTTGAAGGTTTTCTTGATTTTCTAAAATATTGAGATTGTTTGCAAATGACATACCAAAAGGAACAGAATATCTGCCACACCAAACCCATTTATATTGCTTATAGTCATTTTTTTGAACCGTATATTCGGTAAACATCTTAATTTTTTCATTAGTTACAGTTCCTGATAAACAGTCATTTATAATTTTTAGGTCCATAGTAACCGCCTTTTGAGTACCAACGGAATCTGTGCCCATTGGAGCCATATTCTTACTATCTCCCCATTCTAGATCCCCATAATGAACGGCATCATTTGAAATGACGATTGCTACATCTTTGCCAAATTCCCAATTTTTTTCTGCACATATATTATGCACTACTTTAGCAAGATTTTGACTTATATAATCAATGGTTGTGTAATTGATATAAGGCACAAGAATTGGAACAATTTCAGCTTTTCTGTTTTTTTTGTGCAACCATGGTATAATTGCTTCGAGTGAGTGTTCGATTACTTGCATACTATCATGCACTACAAAGTTATCTTCCGGTAAATGAGAAATAAGCTCATCATTTAAAGAAGATACTTTAATGCCCCCATAAGGGGATTCCCATTCTGTAAATGTTCCAAAAATGAGCTTATCCTGTAGCTCATAATTACGAGCTCTATGTGCCACCCCTATAAGAATAATATTAGGGGCATTGATACCTCTTAAAGATTCATAATATAGCTGACCGGCAAATCGATAGTTATCATGGGGCGTAATGGCTGTTTTCCAATTTAAATTATTAGGAGAGTCCTTTAAGTCTAGCCTATTGTAAATTGAATCCATTTGCCAATTATGCTTAGCGTAATTGTTGGCTTCTCGTATCTTGATCGGTTTTGAGAAAACATCATTTTTTGGATTTTGTTTACAGCTTATCGCAAAGAGCGAAATGAATAATAAAACAATAAAATCTTTCATGACGGTTTAATTTATCTAGTTTCCAAATGTAATATTTGTAGCTTAATAAATAAGGCAAGAAATTGTTTTAAGGTATTTGTTCAAATGTATATTTCGCTTTGGGTAAATTCTTAGTAAAAAGGTCAAACCTACCAAATCGGTTAGTTCCCCCGAATTCCCTTTTCAGTAGGCTGACCTAAAAATATATGATGTTACTATATGTTAGTAACTGTATTTATACATTTGAATGATCAAACCTAAGTTCATTATTTGAAAGGGTGTTACGGATATCCGTAACGGGTGGGATTTTTTTTTTAGATTAAGCCTAAATCTTTAACAATTGCCACAAGGTGTATGGCATTGTTGGCATTGAATTGAATGCGTAATTTATTAAGCCGCTTTTCTATTGAGCTTAAACTGGCAGGCGAGATATTTTCTTTTTTATAAAGCGAACTTATTTCTTCTTGCGACAATCCTTTACTGAGGTTGTCTAAGAGCAAAATGTCATAATCATCAACCTCTAATTCATTAGTACTATTAAGTGCATTGGAAACTTCGGGTGATAAAAAATTATTACCATTTACCACTTCGTTTATTGCTGTAGTTAAGTTTTTAAGGCCGGATCTACTCTTACAGACGTAAGCATCAATATGGTGCTGGTTAAAAAGAGTTCTAACTGCTTGCAGTCTATCTTCAACCGAATAAACAATTACCTTCAAAACAGGGAACTCTACTTTAAGTTTTTCTACCAATGCTTGGCCCGATGCGTATTTTTGTGAACGATGGTCAGCCTTAAAAGACAAGTCTGAAATGACCATTTCATAGGGTTCAAAGTCTAATTCAGCTTTTTTTATTTTTAAATATGCGTCATCACAATATTGAACCTGGTCAATAATCAAAACTCCCAATTCGGTCAATAAAGTATGTACACCTTTATTGATGTCTTCCATATCTTCCGCAATCAAAACCTTTTTGAACATGTCTTAAATAATTATAGTTGCCTTAAAGCCATCACCTTGCTTAGATTCAAAAGTAATTGTTCCATTTAAAGATGCGATACGGGATTCCGTATGTTGTAGTCCATTTTTTTTAAAAAGGTCGCATCCAACCCCATTGTCCCTATAGTCTATATGAATTTTAGACCCAACTTTATGAAATACCAAGGCTACCGATGTAGCTTTACTATGTTTACGCATATTGGTCATTAACTCTTGTAAGACCCTATAGATAGCTGTTTTATTGAGCTCTTGCACAGCCTCCCAATTTATTTTTGACAGATTACGAGTGACTACAGTTACCGTATTGTTTTTATAACCAAATAACAGATCATTTAATTGGATGCCAAAATCTTGATGAAAGTCAATAGCACTATTTTCTCTTGAAATATCTCTGGTTTTAGCATAGATTTTTTCCATTTCATCAATAACCTTGCTGTCTATTCCAGCATTATTTTCAAGTGAGGTCATAACTTTGTACATATCATTAGCTACTTCATCATGTACTTTTTTAGAAATTCTAGTTTCGGTTTTATAGATTTCTTCAATTCTTGCTTTACGATATTTATTTCTATATATAAAATAGGAACCAATAAGAATCATTAATACAAATAATACTAGAAATTGGTAAACAAGCCGTTTTCGGAATTCAACTTCTTGTAGCAATTGACTGGCTTGGGTTTTTTTCTGCTCTTCAGCTACATTATATTTTAAAAATGCGTTTTTATTTTCAGCAATCTGGTTCGCGATAGAAATACTATCGGTCATTCTTTTATATTCATGAATTAGTGGGTTCTTATTCATACTCATTAAAAGAGAAATACCTTCTAGTTTTAAAGAGCTGCTATTTATTTTATTTGCCAATGACAGTACTTTTTCTGCATATATAAGCGCCTTTGCAGTGTCTTTTCTATCCAGATAATATTCTGCTAAATGCTTATTGCTTGCGTGAAGACCAACCAAATTTTTGGTATCCTCCCTATATTTTAATGCCTGTTTTATGTTTTTTAAAGCATTGGGTAGATTAAGTTTTGATTGTACATACCCAAGATTATTTAAAACTAATGCTATTTGAAACTTATCATTTGAGTATACTTGTTTTTGGTAGAGTAGGGTATATATATCAAGTGCGTTTTCATAATCCAATTGATCTTTATAGATGTTCGCTTTGTTATTAAGTAAAATAACACTGTCTTTAAATTTACTTGCTATTTGTAAAGCATTGTCGTAAGATTTAATGGCTTCAGATGGATTATTCGATGCTCTATAAATTCGGCCTAATTGATTGTATAGCCCAACTTTAGCATCGATCAATGTGTCTTTTGAAGACATAGATTGAATAAGATTTAAGGCTTCGACAATATGGTTTTCACTGTTGAAATTATTGCCGATTTTAAATTCTCCTATAGCTAAAAGTCTTAAATCACTGATAGCACTTAGTGTATCTTTTGAGTTTAAATCAGTTATTTTTTTTTGGATATAGAAATTAATTCCAGATGGTAAATCGTTTGGATGTACCGGATTATTAATTGCTCCATAATAATAATAAGAGCTGTCAATAGGTGTTTGTGCTATTGATATTAAAGGCAATGAAATTGCGAAAAAACTGAATAATATGGTTTGAAAAAGTAATGAAACTTTTGTGTATTTCATTCCTCTAAAGTAGCAACAAATTTTCTATAAAATTTTTAGTTTGTGATAGTCTTGCCAAATATTTTGGTCTTTGCTAAAATTGAAATTACCTTATAAAATCATATCATTTATAATTTTATAAGGTAATCGATGTAATGAAAATTTAAGATAACTGTATGAGCAAGGAAACCATTTGATATTTAGGTCCCTAACAACTTAATTAACCTCGCAATCCCTTTATTTTAGCCAAGGTCTCTTTTACCAAAGCTTCTAAGCCAGCGTAATCTTTATTAGCTAAAATTTCTTTACTAATTAGTTTCGAGCCCATGCCAACACAAGTAACACCAGCATCGAACCAAGCTTTTAAATTTGCTTCATCGGTACTAACACCGCCAGTTGGCATTACACTTGTCCAAGGTTGTGGGCCTTTAATCGCTTTCACAAAACCAGGGCCGTAAAGATCACCGGGGAATAATTTTACGATTTCACAGCCCATTTCCTCAGCTTTGTTTATTTCAGTTAATGAGCTACAACCTGGTGACCATAAAACTTTTCTTCGGTTACAAACAATTGCAATATCTTCTCTTAAAGATGGTGTTACTATAAAATTAGCCCCAATTTGCATATAGTATGAAGCCGCTGCAGCATCGGTAATAGAACCTACGCCCATAATCATATCAGGTAGGTTTCTTATTGCAAATTTGTTAAGTTCGGTAAATACTTCGAAAGCGAAATCGCCACGTGCGGTAAAT
>TARA_R110002051_G_scaffold15705_2_pt1 | contig 15036 bp, 7 predicted proteins | sample TARA_R110002051 | Tara Oceans TARA_R110002051 (sample SAMEA4397023) | marine metagenome | biome: Polar Biome; feature: [MES] marine water layer (ENVO:01000295) within the mesopelagic zone...; material: water (ENVO:00002006), including particulate matter (ENVO:01000060) such as......
ACGGCTGAAGATGCCCTGGGCGCGGCCCTACGTCGAGTTCATGACGCTCCTGCCTCTGGTCATCCCCGCCATCGTCATCGTCTTCGGCTATATCCGCCTCTACAACACCTCGAGCTTCCTGCCGCTGACCGGCTCCGTCTTGGGCACCAATGTGCTGCTCGCCTTCGGCTATACGGTGCTCGCCCTGCCCTACATGTATCGCGCCGTGGATACGGGATTGCGGACGATCGACGTCGCGACGCTGACGGAGGCGGCGCAGATCCTCGGTGCCGGATGGTTCACGATCCTGAGCCGGATCATCCTGCCGAACGTCGTTCCCGCCGTCCTGTCGGGTGCATTCCTGACGTTCGCCATCGTCATCGGCGAGTTCACGCTGGCCGCCCTGCTCGACCGGCCGGCCTTCGGCCCCTATCTCCAGCGCATCGGCGCCAACAAGGCCTATGAGCCCTTTGCGCTCTCCGTCATCGCCTTCGGCATCACCTGGGGCTGCCTTGCGCTGATCCAGCTCGTTTCCCGCTTCAGCAAGGCGGCACCCGCCCGCTTTTAAGGATTGATCTGCCCATGTCGTTCCTGGTTCTCGACAACCTCCAGAAGAGTTTTGGCCCGGTGCAGGTGGTGAAAGACTTCAACATGTCCATCGAGAAGGGCGAGTTCGTCTCTTTCCTCGGACCGTCCGGCTGCGGCAAGACCACCGTGCTGCGGATGATCGCCGGCTTCGAGATGCCGAGCGGCGGCACGATCACCATCGACGGTGAGGACCAGGACCGGCTGAAGTCCAACCAGCGCAACATCGGCATGGTCTTCCAGGCCTATGCGCTCTTCCCCAACATGAACGTCTTCGACAACGTCGCCTTCGGGCTGAAGGTGGCCGGCAAGCCCAAGGCCGAGATCACCGAACGCGTCAACGAGATGCTGGCGCTGATCCGCCTCGAGCACCTGGCCGACCGCTACCCCTACCAGATGTCGGGCGGACAGCAGCAGCGTGTTGCCTTGGCCCGCGCGCTGGCGCCCAAGCCGCGGGTTCTGCTTCTCGACGAGCCGCTGTCGGCGCTCGATGCCAAGATCCGCATTTCGTTGCGCGAGGAGATCCGGCAAATCCAGCGCCAGCTCGGCATCACCACCGTCTTCGTCACCCACGACCAGGAAGAGGCCCTGTCGATCTCCGACCGCATTGTCGTGATGAACGCCGGCCGCGCCGACCAGATCGGCACGCCCTCGGAAATCTACAACCGCCCGGCAACCCGCTTCGTCGCCTCCTTCGTCGGCACGCTCAACATGATCGATGCCGTCGTGGCCGATCCGGCGGCAAACACCGTGCGCATCGGCGACCAGCTTATCGCGCTCAGGGAAGCGATTGCGGAAAAGCAGGGTGGCGACACCATATCGCTCGCGTTGCGCCCTGAGGCCGGCAGTCTGTCCGAAGGCGGCGGCGATACGGCTCTGCAGGGCGAGGTGCTGTCGTCGAGCTTCCTCGGCTCCGTCATCCGCACGAAACTGGCGATTGGCGCCAACACGGTCTCCTTCGACATGTTCAACGACCCGGATCTGACAATGCCCGCACCCGGCGAGGTCGTGACGCTCCGCTTCTCGGCCGGAGACCTCCTCGTCGTGCGCGACTGACGCATCGGCCTCAGCCTGGAAGACAGCCATGAGCCCCCGCTTTACTTTGGACATCCTCGACACGATCACCGACCCGGGCAAGCCCGGCCGGCCGAACGAGGACAGGTTCGGCTTCAACGACTGCGCCGCCTTCGTGCTGGACGGTGCGACCGGGCTCGGCGACCGGCAATTCATGGAAGGCTTCGGCTCGGACGCGGCATGGATTGCCGAATTCGCCGCGACCCGGCTTTCGGAGCGCCTGGACGGGAGTATAGATCCGGCCGCTGTTCTCAGACAGATTTCGAGTGAAGCGCGGAGTGCTTTCCTAACGGCGGCGGGAGACCAGCCGCGCTACGCCTGGCCGCTCTGCAGCCTGACGGCGCTGCGGGCGACGGAGGCCGGCTTTGAGTATTTCGGGCTAGGCGACAGCTGCCTCTACGTCCTCCACGACGACGGCACGAGCGACTTCCTCATCCCGATCCCCGGCGCCTACGAATGGGAACAGCAGCAGGCCGCCCGCCACATCGCCCGGCTCGGCGGCATCGGCCTGATCCGGGGCGACAAGACCGACCCGGTGACGCTGGAAGAGCTGCGTGTGGGAAGAGCGCTGCAGAACACGCCGGACGGCATCACCTGGACCTTCGGCATCGTGCCGGAAGCCGCAGACCATCTTTTCCGCTGCGACGTGCCGCTGCGCGGCGGTGGCGCCCACGCCATCCTCTGCTCCGATGGTCTGGCCGATCTCGTCGCCCTCTACAGGGCCTATGACGCACCAGGCCTGGTGCGCCGGGCCCTGGACAAGGGGCTGTCGTCGCTGGTCGAGGAACTGCGACGCCTGGAGCGCGAGACGGACCCGGAAGGGCTCACGTTCCCGCGCTTCAAGCAGTCGGACGACACCACCGCCGTACTCCTCAGGCTGACGGATCAGGCCGCCTCGTCGGCCTCGTCCGCTGCAGTCGTCGGCACGTAGTTGAGCACAGGCCCGAGCCAGCGCTCGACCTCCGCGAACGGCATGCCCTTGCGGGCCGCGTAGTCCTGCACCTGGTCACGCTCCACCTTGGCGACGCCGAAGTAGTAGGACTCCGGGTGCCCGATGTAGAGACCGGCGACCGAGGAGCCGGGCCACATGGCAAAGCTCTCCGTCAGCTTGACGCCCGTTGCCTTCTCCGCGTCGAGCAGACGGAAGAGCGTCTCCTTCTCCGTATGGTCAGGCTGTGCGGGATAACCAGGCGCCGGACGGATGCCCGCATAGCCCTCGCCGATCAGCGCGTCCGGCGCCAGAGCCTCGTCGCGCGCATAGCCCCAGAACTCCTTGCGCACCCGCTCATGCAGCCGCTCGGCGAACGCTTCCGCGAACCGGTCGGCGAGCGCCTTCACGAGGATCGAGGAATAGTCGTCGTTGGCCCTCTCGAAGCGTTCGGCAATCGCGACCTCCTCGATGCCTGCCGTGACGACGAAACCACCGACGTAATCTTGCTTGCCGCTCTCCACCGGCGCCACGAAATCCGAGAGTGCCACATTGGGCCGGCCGTCGCGCTTCGACAACTGCTGGCGCAGCGTGAAGAAGGTCGCGAGCTCCTCGCTGCGGCTGTCGTCGGCAAACAGGCGGATGTCGTCGCCCACCGCATTGGCCGGCCAGAAGCCGATCACGGCCTGCGGCCGGAACCACTTCTCGGCGATGATCTTCTCCAGCATCGCCTGGGCATCGGCGTAGAGTTGCCGGGCGGCCTCGCCCTGTTTCTCGTCTTCCAGGATCGCCGGGAACCTCCCCTTCATCTCCCAGGTCTGGAAGAACGGCGTCCAGTCGATGTACTTTGCCAGTTCCTCGAGATCGTAGTGATCGAAAACCTTGGTCCCCTTGAAGCTTGGTGCGACCGGCTCATAGGCCTGCCAGTCCAGCTTATGGGCGTTTTCGCGGGCCCTGGGCAGAGGAAGGCGCTTCTTTTCCGCTTCGCTGCGGGCGTGCGCGGCCGCCACCTTGGCGTATTCGCCGCGGATCGTATCCACATACCCCGTCTTGCTATCTTCGGAGAGAAGCGAGGACACGACGCCGACGGCGCGGCTGGCATCGGTCACATAGATCGCCTGTCCGCGCTCGTAGCGCGGATGGATCTTGACCGCGGTATGGACGCGGCTCGTCGTCGCGCCGCCGATCAGCAGCGGGATATTGAATCCCTGGCGCTCCATCTCTGAGGCGACATGCACCATCTCGTCGAGCGACGGCGTGATCAGTCCCGACAGGCCGATGATGTCGACCTTCTCGGCAATGGCGGTTTCCAGGATCTTGGTGGCCGGAACCATCACCCCGAGATCGATGATTTCGTAGTTGTTGCAGGCCAGCACGACGCCGACGATGTTCTTGCCGATGTCGTGGACGTCGCCCTTCACAGTCGCCATCAGCACCTTGCCGGCGGTCTGTCGCTGGCCGTCACCGCCATTGAGGCGTTTCTCTTCCTCCATGTAGGGCAGCAGCACGGCCACCGCCTGCTTCATGACGCGGGCCGACTTGACCACCTGCGGCAGGAACATCTTGCCGGCCCCGAACAGGTCGCCGACGACATTCATGCCGGCCATCAGCGGCCCCTCGATCACATGCAGCGGACGCTCCGCCTGCAGGCGTGCTTCTTCCGTGTCGGCGTCGATGAACTCGGTGATGCCGTTGACCAGCGCATGCGCCAGCCGCTTGTCCACCGTCCACTCGCGCCAGGCGAGATCCTGGACCCGCGCTTCCTTGCCGGCAGCACCGCGATAGCGCTCGGCGATCTCGAGCAGCCGCTCGGTGCCGTCGTCGCGCCGGTTGAGGACGACGTCCTCGCACGCCTCGCGCAGCTCGGCATCGATCGACTCGTAGACAGCCAGCTGCCCGGCATTGACGATCCCCATGTCCATGCCGGCCTGGATGGCATGGTAGAGGAAGACCGCATGCATCGCCTCGCGCACCGGCTCGTTGCCGCGGAACGAGAAGGAGAGGTTCGAGACCCCGCCGGAAATATGCACCAGCGGCATGGTCTGGCGGATGGTGCGGGTCGCTTCGATGAAGGCGACGCCGTAATCATTGTGCTCCTCGATCCCCGTCGCCACCGCGAAGACGTTCGGGTCGAAGATGATGTCTTCCGGCGCAAAGCCGGCCTCTTCCGTCAGGAGCTTGTAGGCGCGGCTGCAGATCGCCACCTTGCGCTCGTAGGTATCCGCCTGCCCCTGCTCGTCGAACGCCATGACGACGACGGCGGCGCCGTAGTTGCGGATCAGGCGGCCCTGGGCGATGAATTTCTCCTCGCCCTCCTTCATCGAGATCGAGTTGACGATCGCCTTGCCCTGCACGCACTTCAGGCCCGCCTCGATGATCTCGAACTTCGAGGAGTCGATCATCACCGGCACCTTGGCGATGTCGGGCTCGGCGGCGATCAGGTTCAGGAATTCGACCATGGCGCGGCCGGAATCGATCAGGCCCTCGTCCATGTTGATGTCGATGATCTGCGCGCCGTTCTCCACCTGGTCGCGGGCAACGACGAGCGCTGCGGCGTAATCGCCGGCGGTGATCAGCTTGCGGAATTTCGCAGAGCCGGTGACGTTCGTCCGCTCGCCGACGTTGACGAAGGGGATCTCCTTGGTGAGCACGAAGGGCTCGAGACCGGCCAGCGCCATGAATGGCTTGTGCTCGGGCACCTCGCGCGGCGCGAAACCGGAGACGGCCTCGGCGATCGCCCGGATGTGCTCCGGCGTCGAGCCGCAGCAGCCGCCGATGACGTTGATGAGGCCTTCGCGGGCAAATTCCGCCACCTGCCGAGCCATGTCCGCAGGCGACTCGTCGTACTGGCCGAATTCATTGGGAAGACCGGCATTCGGATAGGCGCAGATGAAGGTGTCGGCGACCGTGGAGAGTTCCTGCAGATGCGGCAGCATGGCATCGGCACCGAGCGCGCAGTTGAGGCCGATGGTGAAGGGATTGGCGTGCCGGACGGAATACCAGAAGGCCGACGGCGTCTGCCCGGACAGGGTGCGGCCGGAGAGATCCGTGATCGTCCCGGAAATCATCACCGGCAGGCGGATGCCCTTCTCGGCGAAGCGTTCCTCGCAGGCGAAGATGGCAGCCTTTGCGTTCAGCGTATCGAAGATCGTCTCGATCAGGATGAGATCGGCGCCACCGTCGATCAGTCCGTCGATCTGCTCGCCGTAGGCGATCCGCAGGTCGTCGAAGGAGACCGCCCGGTAGCCGGGATTGTTGACGTCCGGCGACATCGACGCCGTGCGGTTGGTCGGGCCGATGGCACCGGCCACGAAGCGGCGCTTGCCGTCCTCCTTCTCTGCCCGGAGCGCTGCGCGCCGCGCCAGACGGGCACCATCGCGGTTGAGGTCGTAGACGGCCCCTTCCATTTGGTAATCGGCCTGAGCGATCCGCGTCGAGGAAAACGTATTGGTCTCGAGGATGTCGGCCCCAGCCATCGCATAGCGGTAGTGGATTTCCTCGATCGCCTTCGGCTGACTGAGGATGAGAAGATCGTTGTTGCCCTGCTGGTGACAGGCGCAACCGGCAAAGCGCTCGCCGCGGAAGTGGTCCTCGTCGTAGCCGAGCCCCTGGATCTGGGTGCCCATGGCGCCGTCGATGATCAGGATGCGTTCGCGTGCAGCCTTCTGCAGGGCGGCAAGCACTTCTGCGCCGTCGCGTGGCGAAGCCTCCGGGCCGAACAGCTCGTCGAACATAGACATCTCCCTTATCGATTTGCGCCATAAGCGCATAAACATATCTTTATGTCAAATAATTAGCGACTGCTGCATCGACAACAATCGCGATGACACCATGTGGTCCCTCGCGTTATATGCCCACCAGTTAAATCTGTGAGTCCGGGAGAGGTTTCATGAACGAGTCGGCGTCAATGCCACGCATGTGGGCGAAGCGCGAGTATCACCGTCATTGGCTGCTGCGGCAAGCCGAGACCCTCATGGACTTCTTCCAGTACCGGGCGATGAACCCCAAGGGCGGCTTCCACGACCTCGACGACACAGGCGCGCCGCTTGTCACGGAAAACCCGGTCCGCGGCATCCATTCGTCGGCGCGCATGGTGCATTGCTACTCGATCGCCTACCTCCTCGGACGACCGGGCGCCGGCGAGGTCATTGATCACGGCATGACCTACCTGTGGAACAGCCACCGCGACAGCGTCAACGGCGGCTATTCCTGGTCCCTGAATGATGATGGCGTCGTCGATGCCACCAAGCAGGGTTACGGCCACGCCTTCGTGCTGCTCGCCGCCTCTTCGGCCAAGGTCGTCGGGCACCCGCTGGCCGACCAGATGCTCGCCGATATCACGCAGGTTCTGGAAACCCGCTTCTGGGAAGAGCGCCACGGCGCGATCGCCGAAGAATTCGAAGCCGACTGGTCCCCCATCGATGGCGGCACCTATCGCGGCCAGAACTCCAACATGCACCTCACCGAAGCGCTGATGGCCGCCTTCGAAGTCACCGGCGAGAGACACTATCTGGACAAGGCCGAGAGCATCGCCAACCTCGTGATCCGGCGTGCAGCCGGCAGCGTCGGCTTCCGGGTCGCCGAGCATTTCGACAGCGAATGGCAGATCGACCGGGAATATTACCACGCGAACGAGATGTTCCGGCCGGCCGGCACGACACCGGGCCACTGGCTGGAATGGTCGCGCCTTATCCTGCAGCTCTGGTCGCTCGGCGACAAGCGCCATGGCTGGATGGCCGATGCCGCAAGAACCCTGTTCATTCAGGCCATGTCACTGGGCTGGGACAAGCAGCGGGGCGGCTTCTTCTATACCCTGGACTGGGACGACAAGCCCGCCAAGACGGCCAAGCTCTGGTGGCCGCTCTGCGAAGCCGCCGGCGCGGCGCATTTCCTCAACGAGCATCTGCCCGCCGACGACTTCTACGAGGACAGCTACCGTCTCGTCTGGAGCACGATCGCCAACCATGCCATCGACCACAGGAACGGCGGCTGGCATGAGGAACTGACGGAGGATCTCGTTCCTTCGCACGACCTGTTCCCGGGTAAGGGCGACCTCTATCACGCGCTGCAGGCCTGCCTCATCCCCCTCTTTTCCGCGGACGGCAGCCTGACCCGCGTCATCCAGAACGCCGGCGGCAAGCTCTAGCGCGGCATCGCGTGGTGCAGGCCTCCTCTGGCGGCCGGCACCACCGGGACTGGCGACGCTTCAGCCCATGCGGATCAGGAACTTCGATTGCCGGAGGCAGTTGTCGGGTGACAACGAGATGACGAGACCCTGACGCTGCCATGACCGAAACCCTCGCCGCGGAGTTTTCCAACACCTCCCCCGTCAGCATCGAAGTTCTGCTTCTGCGGATCCTCGGCGCCCTGCTCCTCTGCGGCGTCATCGGCCTGGAGCGCGAGATCCGCAAGAACACCGCCGGTATCCGCACCAACATGCTGATCGGGCTGGCTGCGACCGTCTTCACTCTCGTCACGCTCCAGATGATGAAGACGCTCGGCGATGGCGATACCACGCGCATGGATCCCGTCAGGCTCGTGGAGGCGGTGACGTCCGGCATTGCCTTCCTCGCGGCCGGCGTCATCGTCTACACCAAGGGGAGCGTGCGCGGCCTGACGACAGGCGCGAGCATGTGGCTGTCCGCCGCCATCGGCCTCAGCGTCGGAATGGGCATGTGGGTGGTCGCCGTCGCTGCGACCGTCACCGGCATCATCGTCCTCTGGCTGCTGCGGGAGACGGAGATCGCCGCCGGTATCAAGAGCGACGACGACCGCGACCTCTAGGACCGCGGCGTCACCATCGCGTGGATGCGCGTCGCCAGAAGATCGTAATCATAGGGCTTGGTGATCAACGCCGTCTTCTCCAGCACCTCCGACCCCGGAACCGTCCTGTCGCCCGTCGCGAAGATGACCGGCAGATGCGGCAGGGATTCACGAAGTTTCAGGGTCAGTTCCAGCCCGCTCATGTCCGGCAGGTTGACGTCGGTGATGAGGATATCGATCGGGTGGCTTTGCGCCGCGGCAAGGGCCTCCGCGCATGTGCCTGCCTCGACGACGTTCATTCCGATATCCTGCAGATAATCGACGGTCGAGATGCGGATGAGCACTTCGTCCTCGCAGATGAGGACGGTGATCGGCAGATCACTGGCCGGCCCCGATGGGCTTGATGTCTCTGGCTCCGTCATGCCTTGTCCCCCCGACTTCCCACGCACCTGTTCGAGCACCTGCCTGATCTTGCGGGCAAGCGCCTCTCGCGTATAGGGCTTGCTGAGAAGATTGACGCCGGGGTCCAGGCGTCCCCCGTGAACGATGGAGTTCTCCGTGTAACCGGAGGTGAAGAGAACGCCAAGCGTCGGCAGGCGCTCTTTCGCCTTGCGCGCCAGATCCCGGCTCTTCAGCCGGCCCGGCATGACCACATCGGTGAAGAGAAGATCGATCGGCGCGCCACTTTCGATGATCGCCAGACCGCTGTCGGCATCCTTGGCTTTCAGCACCTTGTAGCCGAGCTCGGTCAGCAGGCTGACGGTCACGTCGCGGACAGCCTCCTCGTCCTCGACCACCAGCACCGTCTCGGATCCGCCAGTGACGGGTCCGGTAATATTGTCGGCGAGGACGTCCTCGGCCTCCATCGCCCGTGGCAGGTAGATACGCACAGTCGTGCCACTGCCCGCCTCGCTGTAGATCTTGATGTGGCCTTCCGACTGCTTGACGAAGCCATAGACCATCGACAGCCCGAGCCCGGTGCCCTTGCCGTCCGGCTTGGTCGTGAAGAATGGGTCGAAGACCTTCTCCAGGATGTCGGGCGTCATCCCCGAACCGGTATCGGTGACCGCCAGCATGACATACTGCCCCGGGGACATATCGATGGCGTTGCGGGCATATTCGTCGTCGAGAAAGGCGTTTCCGAGCTCGATCGTCAGCTTGCCCTGCCCGTCCATGGCATCGCGCGCATTGATCGCCAGATTGAGGAGGGCATTCTCGACATTGCTCGGATCTACGAGCGTGTTCCAGAGCCCGCCGCTGACGATGGTGTCGATCTCGATCGCTTCGCCGAGGCTCCGGCGCAGCAGATGATCCATCTCGCGGATCAGCCGGCTCAGGTTGATGACCTTGGGTTCCAGCGGCTGCCGGCGCCCGAAGGAGAGAAGCTGCGAGGCAAGCCGCGCACCGCGCGCAGCACCCGCCAGCGCGCCTGCGACACGGCGTTCTGCAACATCATTGCCGGAAACATCGCGGTTCAGCAGTTGCAGATTGCCGGTGATGACCTGCAGCAGATTGTTGAAGTCGTGGGCGATGCCGCCGGCCAGATTGCCGATCGCTTCCATCTTCTGGCTCTGGCGCAGCACCTCCTGCGTCCGCTCCAGCTCCTGCGTTCTCGCTTCAACCGTCTGCCCCAGCGATTCCGCCAGATATTCGAGATGCGACTCGGTCTTCTTCTGCGTTTCGATATCGGTATTGGTGGCGACCCACAGGATAATGTCGCCCTCGCTGTTCATGATCGGCGCAGCACGGCTGATGAACCACCGGAATGTGCCGTCATGGTGCCGCAGCCGAATGTCCATCTCGAACGGCTGGCCGCTGCGCAGCGAGTGCTGCCAGTTGCGCGAGACCGCTTCGGCCTCGTCCGGGTGGATCATCGTGGAGCGGGTGGTCGCATCGAAGTGGAGCGAGGCGAGCCCGCTGTAGCGATAGACCTCGTCGTTGCACCATTCGATCTGCCCGTTCGGCAGCGCCGTCCAGACCTGGTTCGGCAGAGACTGGGCAAGCGTTCGAAAGCGCTTCTCGTTTTCCTTCGCCGTCTCCTGGGCCTCGCGAAGCTGGGTGACGTCGTGTCCCTGCACAAAGATGCCGCTCACGGCCCCCGATGCGTCGCGGATCGGCTGGTAGACGAAATCGAGGAAGCGCTCTTCTTCCGTGTCGTTCTGGCGCTTCAGCAGGATGCGCGCCGCATTGGCGGAATAGGGATTGCCGCTTCGGTAAACCTCGTCGAGGATCTCGTAGAACCCCTGGTTGGCCACCTCCGGCAGCGCCGTTCTGATCGTCTTGCCGATCAGGTCGCTGCGTCCGACGAGCTCGCGGTAAGCCTTGTTCGCAATCGTGAAGACATGCTCCGGTTCGCGAAGAACCGCCATGAAGCCCGGCGCCTGCTCAAAGAGGTTGCGCAGATACTCCCGCTCCTCTCCCAGAACCCGGTTCTGGCCCTGAACGGCATCTGCGCGGTTCAAGACGCCGACCTGGGCCTGCAGATCGCCGTCGAGGCTGGCCGCCTGCCGCAATCGATGCAGTTCGGTGACATCGACGGTATGCTGCAGGATGAAGATCACCTTGCCGTCGCCGTCCTTGATCGGCGTGTGGGTCGCGCTCCAGAAACGGTTTTCCAACACCCCGCCAGGCCCGGCGATCGGGTAAGGGATCACGGAAAGATAATCGATTTCACCCGTCTCGAGCACGCGGGCAAAGGAGTGCCGGAGCATCTTTCCGGGCGTGGAATCCGGCTCGCTGGGGAAGGCGTCGAACAGCTTGCGACCGAGAAGTTCTGCCTCGGTGCGCATCGTCGCCTTCAGATAGGCATTGTTGGCACCGACGATCTGAAGCTCACCATCCAGCAGGACGTATGGATTTGGAGAAAGATTGAACAGCAAATTCAAATCGATCTCTGATAGTCCCGTCCGCCGAAACATGCCCATTCCCAAATCAATGCAGATAGGCGGTTATACCGCTTCCTGCCGTGATGACAATTACCGAAGCGAATGGCGGCAGGTATTGCAACCGATTGCTAAATTTCCTGTTCGGGTCCGCCGCTACGGAACCTGACGATCCCGCCGATCTTCCCTTGAGCTCTCGCACATCAAACCGGGCTAACTTTTCAAAACGTGCTAAACTTGAGCCGGAGCGCAACCGCTTCAATTCCTGGACGTTACTAGGGTCCTTTCGGCTGGGAGGCCGAGGGACCGAGACACCATGGGAGGATGGTCATGCAGAACGTGGTTTGGCAGACACCGGTAAGGACGCGATCCGACGCCGTCACGAGCACCTTCGAGGCGCTCGACTACCTCGATCATCGATGGCCCAACATCAAGGGCCCGAGATTTGTGAAGGCCCGCTACGCATGCCTGGCGGCTCTGGACGGCCGTGAAAGCGCCGAGGTCGCGCGACAGACATTCCAGGATGCCGTTGCAGAAGCACAACTGATGTAGCGGGAACACTCTTCCCCCCTTTCGGCGGAACAAGCCGGGAGCCCCACCGTTAAGCGTTGGACGCAAACGTAGGGGGCCCCGGCCATGAATCCGATTCCGAAATTCGATGCTCCGGCCTCACGCCTGACCCATCCCCCCCGGATCTATTACGTTCATCCTCTTCAACTGAATGGGATAGAGGCCTGGCAGGCCGTTTTCCGGCACGCCTCGGGTCTCGGCTTCGATACGATCTTGAGCGCACCGCTCTTCGAGCGAAGCGGCCACACGAGCGTCTTCGTCACCAGGGACCCGGACCGCATCGACCCGGGCCTCGGGCTCGGTGAAAGCGTCAAAGATGTCCTCAAGACCCTGACGACAGCAGCGGCCGAGCACGGCCTGAGCTTGATGCTGGATCTGGTGATCGACAGGGTTGCGCGCCAGGACAGCGGAAGCGTCAGCATCGTCTCGGACCCGCGGATCGGACCGGACGAGAGCTGCAGCACGTCCATCGAACTGCCGCCGAACGATGAAACCTATCGGCACCTGGAAACCTGGCGCCAGCGTCTGGCCGTGATGACCGATGCCGGCGTCACCGGTTTCCGCTGCCTCGGGATCGACCGTGTCCCGGAGGAGGCCTGGAGGTCGCTGATCAGCCCGGCGCGGGCCCACGGGAATGCCATCCAGTTTTACGCATGGACGCCGGGCACGGACCTCAATCGGCGCCGTGCGCTGGCAGGCGTCGGCTTTGACGGCTGCTTCTCCTCGCTTGCGTGGTGGAACCTGGAGGACAGCTGGCTTCCGGAAGAGCATCTTCTGCAGCGAAGCCTCGGCCACCAGATCGCCTTCCCCGAAGCTCCCTTTGCCAAGCGCCTCGCCCATGGCACCGAAAGCTCCGAAATCCTGCAGCGCCGCGCGCTGCGGGCACTCAAGCTTTCCGCACATCTGGGAGGAGGCCTGATGGTGCCGATGGGCTTCGAGTATGGCGCCTCCACACCGCTCGACCAGATGAACGGCGACGGCCTTGGCCTCGCAGCCTTCCGCGACCAGTCCGCCTATGACATCTCCGGAGAGATCCGTACGATCAACGAGAAGCTGCAACGGGATCAGGATGCGTTCCACCGCCGCCCGCTGACGATGATTGCCGGCAGCAGCAACACGCCGGCCGTGGCGATCCTGCAGTCCGATCGGGAAGATCTTCGCGCCTCTCAGAAGGTGCGAGTCGTCATCGTCAACCGTGATCTGCGGCAGAGCGTTGCGCCGCCACTGAAAGCCATCAATCAGGTCGCCTCGTCCTTCCTGCCGTTGACCGACCTCGATGGCGCGTCGGAGTCCCGCCTGAAGCCCGGGGAAGTCCGCATACTGGAAGGCCGTGCCTCCGAACCGATCCAATCGGCCTCTCCCCTTCCTGACCTGACCGCCGCCGCGGCTGCACCGAGACTGGCGATCGAGAAGATCACGCCGGCAGTCGACGAAGGACGCTTCGCCGTCAAGCGCGTGGTCGGCGATACGATCCGCGTCGAGGCCGACATCTTTGGCGACGGTCATGACCCGTTGAGCGCCGCCCTGCTGTGGCGCGCGGCCGATCAGGACGAGTGGCAGGAAGTCCGGATGCAGTTGTTCGAGAACGACCGCTGGCAGGCCGAGTTCACGCCGCGGCGAATGGGCCGCCACGAATATGCCGTCGAGGCCTGGCGAAACCCCTTCGCGATTTTCCGCTACGAGCTGACGAAGAAGCACGACGCGCGGCTGGACCTCAGGCTGGAGATCCAGGAGGGCATCAATCTGATCAAGGCGACGGCCGACCAGGTTGACGGCGATATCAAGCTGCAGCTCAAGCGCCTGATCGGCGAGCTTGAGGATGCCCCCGAAGCACGTCGGATCGAACTTCTCCTCGACCACGCAACGTCGGAGCTGATGACGAAGGCCGACCGTCGCCCGTTCCGCATCCGCTCGCAGGTCATGCCGCTCGATGCGGAGCGGCTGGGTGCAAGCTTTGCCAGCTGGTACTCGCTCTTCCCGCGCTCGCAGAGCGGTGACCCCGAGCGCCACGGCACCTTCGACGACGTCATCGAGCGTCTCCCCGGCATACGCGAGATGGGTTTCGACGTCGTCTACTTCACGCCCATCCATCCGATCGGCGACACCAATCGCAAAGGCCGCAACAACAGCCTGAAGGCGGCGCCCGGCGATCCCGGCAGCCCCTACGCCATCGGATCGGAAGACGGTGGCCACGACGCCATTCATCCCGAGCTCGGCACCTTCGAGGACTTCCGCCGCCTCGTCGCCGCCTCTCATGAGCAGGGCATGGAAGTCGCCCTCGACTTTGCCATCCAGGCCTCCCCCGACCACCCGTGGCTGAAGCAGCACCCGGGCTGGTTCGACTGGCGACCCGACGGCACGATCCGCTATGCGGAGAACCCGCCGAAGAAATACGAGGACATCGTCAACGTCGATTTCTACGCCAAGGATGCCGTGCCCTCACTGTGGCAGGAATTGCGCGACGTGATCCAGATGTGGGTCGACGAAGGCGTCAAGCTCTTCCGCGTCGACAACCCGCACACCAAGCCCTTCCCGTTCTGGGAGTGGCTGATCGCCGACATCCGCTCGCGCCACCCGGAGGTCATCTTCCTCTCCGAGGCCTTCACGAAGCCGAAGGTCATGTATCGGCTCGCCAAAATCGGCTTCTCGCAGTCCTACACCTATTTCACCTGGCGCAACGCCAAGTGGGAGCTCGAGCAATACATGCACGAGATCACCACGGAAGAGCCGAAGGATTTCTTCCGGCCCCACTTCTTCGTCAATACCCACGACATCAACCCGGACTTCCTGCAGAACGCCCCCCGTTCCGCCTACCTTATCCGTGCGGCCCTCGCGTCCACCCTTTCCGGCCTCTGGGGCATCTATAACGGCTTCGAGCTTTGCGAAGGCCGGCCGGACGCCAAGCGCAAGGAATATGCCGACAGCGAGAAGTACGAGATCCGCGCCTGGGACTGGGATCGTCCCGGAAACATCAAGCAGGAGATCGGCATGCTGAACCGCATCCGCAGGGAAAACCCCGCCCTGCACTCGCATCTCGGCCTCACGCTGCTCCCCGCTCAGAACGACAATGTCATGTTCTTCGAGAAGGCGAGCCCCGGCCGAGAGAACGTCCTGCTGATCGCGATCAGCCTCGATCCGCACAATGCGCAGGAAGCGGATGTCGAAATCCCGCTGTGGTCATGGAACCTCCCGGACCATGCAGCACTTTCCATGGAGGACCTGATCTCGGGTCACAAGTTCACCTGGACTGGAAAG
>TARA_R110002051_G_scaffold158148_5_pt1 | contig 14975 bp, 3 predicted proteins | sample TARA_R110002051 | Tara Oceans TARA_R110002051 (sample SAMEA4397023) | marine metagenome | biome: Polar Biome; feature: [MES] marine water layer (ENVO:01000295) within the mesopelagic zone...; material: water (ENVO:00002006), including particulate matter (ENVO:01000060) such as......
GTTTTAGGTAATATAAAAAGTGGGCTAGTAGCTCCTAATGGAAAATCAGCTGTGATTGGTCACTTTGTAGATGAAACAAATAATAGAGTATTTGTTTTTGTTACAGACTGGCTGAATGCTGATGGAGATTTAGCAGCAGATGATAGCACACATTCTATATTACAATTTGATTTATCTTCACAAGCAGTTCCAGCCCCTACAATATTAGTATCTGGATTTTTCTTAAATTTTAATAAAAGTTTTCCTATATACGGTGTTAATTTAGTAGATGACTTATTGTTTTGGACAGATAATTTAAATCAACCTAGAAGAATAAATATTGTAACAGCGGCTACATCTGTAACTGCTTATACATATGAAGCACAAATATCTGTAGCTCAATATTATCCTTATAACCCTATAATTCCATTAGAAAGAATTACTACTACTGCTGCTGCAGGGGGGACTTCTACTCAAATAATAACTTCCACATCGCAGCCTAATATACGGGTTGGAGATATAGTTACAGATAATAATAAAACAAACGTACCTTTAGGGGGTGTTATAAGAAATAATATACCTGTAGTAAAGGTAACTGAAATAGTTAGTACAGTTGCTCCTTTTAATACTTTTAATGTATCTCCAGCTATTATTGTAGATACTATAGGTACTACTGGGGCATTAGCCTCTGGTGATGTCATTGATTTTAGTAGAACAACGATGGAAAATCAGAGTGAACAATATTTATCTAATTATTCTATACAAACAGTTGATGCTCTGGTTGGGGGTGGTACTACTATTGAAATAAGAGACCCGAGTTTTGGAGGTATCCCAAGGGTGGGAGATATAATAAAATTAGTTACAAATATAGGCGGTACTACTTTACCTTATTATGAATTAAATGTAGGAGGGGTTTCTATTAACCCTGATCCTGACCCTGCAAATCCCTCTACTTGGACAAATAGATGGAGAATAACATTTGAAAAATCTATGCTTGGGCCTATTGGTACCAGCGGGCCTGCTGGTACTCTTAGCACACCTACAGCAGCAGGTACAGGATACTCTACTGGTACTAATATTGCTACAACAAGCGCAGGAGCAGGTACTGGGTTAACAGTTGACACTACTGTTATTGGCGGGGAGGTACAGGCGATAAGTATTAACGCTGTTGGAGATGATTATGTTGTTGGTGAAGTAATTACAATTACTGGTGGTGGTGGAAATGCAACATTTACTATATTAACCACTACAGCGGCCACAGGATTCCAAGTTGGAGATATAATTTCTATTGGAACTAACCCTTTATATACTGGTACTTTTAAAGGAGATGAAAAGTTTTTAGATGATAAATTTATAAGATTTAGTTATAGATTTAGATTTGAAGATAATGAATATTCTTTAATGGCCCCGTTTACTCAAATAATGTTTATTCCTAAACAGTTTGGTCAATTTGGTTTAGGACAACTAACACCAGCAACAAGCGACCCACCTAATTATTATAAAGATGAAATTGATGCCTATACTAGTACTATTATACAATGGTTTGAAAATGATACTGATAGTATTGCATTAAAAATACCTATGCCTAGTTCTTTAACAAAGTTGTCTAGTACTTATCATATAAAGGAAATAGATATTTTATATAGAGAATCTGATGCCCTTGCGGTAAAAGTTCTAGATACATTAGAGATATCAAGTTTAGTTGCTGCCGATATTAAAACTATTGAATATGATGATGATATTCATGGCATACTTAATCAAGAATTTATTGAATATAATTATAAATCTAATAAACCTTACAAAACTTTAACAGAGGCACAAACAGTAAGAGTATATGATAAAGTACCAATAAAAGCTTTAGGTCAAGAAATGATTTCTAATAGAGTAGTATATGGTAATTATGTAAAACGCATGACACCGCCTTCCTCTATACCTTATAGGGCTACTTTTACACCAAGAGACGCAACCTCTACAGATTATTCTACTCAATATCCTTATAGTACAATAAAGCAAAATAGAACTTATCAAGTGGGATTTGTATTGGCCGATTATTACGGAAGGCAATCAGATGTTATTTTATCTTCTTATGATAATACTACAGCTAATGAAGGTTCTAGTATTTATGTTCCTTATAGAAATTCTGGAGATGCAACAGATGCACAAGTTATAGATTGGATAGGACAATGTTTAAATTTAACTATTGAAAATTCTTTTGCGACATCTACTGCTCTTGCTGGCGAACCTGGTATTTATAAAGAAAATAATCATGTTACTCAGTCTGGATGGACTTTAGCTGATAATGCCAGCGTACTTTATTATGCTGATAAAAATTATACTACTACTGTTGCAAGTGGTAATGGAACAGGATGTACTGTAAGAGTTACGGTAACTAGTGCGTCACCTGGGGAAATTACAAGTTTAGTTATATTAACAAGTGGTACTGGATATAGCAAAACCGATGTATTAACTATTGATGGTGGTGCTGCAACAATTACTCTAACGGAAGTAGGAGTAGCCAACCCTTTAGGGTGGTATACATATAAAGTTGTTGTTAAACAACAAGAACAAGAATATTATAATGTTTATTTACCTGGATTTGTAAATGGTTTACCTATTAATAACCGATTATGGGACGGTATGCCTTATTATACAACCTCTCCTTTTTCTGACCCAGGTTTTACAGCTATTGAAACAGAAAGAAATAAGATATTTTTCTGTACCGTTTTAAGTGATAATGTAAATAAAATTCCTAGAAATTTAGCCGCAGTGGGTCCTACAGACGAAGAGTTTAATAGTGATGAAATACTTTATATACGAATTAACAATCCAAATGCTACAGATACTCTTGCAGTAAGAAATTTGCAATATTATCCCAATACTTTAAGTCAAAATGTATTAAATATAGCTACTGTAAAAGAAACAGAATTAGCAGCTGTCCCTTTTGTAGGATTTAGTATAGGTCCTAATCCTGGAATAGCTGGTTCTATTATAGATGCTGTTGGAGGAGAACGAGTTTATGGACATTCTCATCCTGCAGGATACCAAGGAGACTATGGTTCTACTCTTCAATTCGTTCGTCTTCCTATTCAACAAGCAGGAACCCCTGTAACATATGCTGGGGCTGTAAGTAGAGTCCCAACAGGTAGTATACCTTGGGGCGATGTTTCAGAAGAACAATCCTTTTACGCTGCAGATCAAAATCCTTTTATAATGAAAGTTGGGCAAGTTGGTAATTATAGTAATCCAGTAGGAGCTATTGTTTGCGGAAATCAGCAGCCAGCACAAGGTGGAGCTGTAAATCATGATACTAATTACCCAGACGGGATAAGAGCAATGCAACCTATTTTATCAGTTGCAGAAACAAAACCGGTATATTCCTTATTAGATATATTTTGGGAAAGTACTTTAACGGGTAAATTGGAAGAATTAAATGGGGCTATTGATACAAATTATAATGGCATTGTAGCTATAACAGATAATAATGGATCATTCGCAGAAGATTTATCAATTAACGCAAGTACTGGACACGCTTTTTATTTTATTAATGGATCTGGTGCACAAATAAATACTAATTTAAATCCTGCTCCTACTATTAATAAAGTGGTAAGGCAATCAGCAACTGGCACTCCTCTCCCGGTAGGGGATTATTTTGATATTGTTGAAGCAGGGACTAATGGGCAATATTATATTAAAATAAAAAAATATTTTTGGTTTAATGAAGATTCCTCATTAAGTAGTACAGATGTTTATATATTAGATATAAGTACAACATATAATGGTGAAACTAATATTTTATCAAATGCAATTATTTTAAATTTAACAAATGAAGGGCCAAGTATATGGAGTAATGTTGATAGAGATGCAACAAACTTTACTGTAGCTATAGATTCTATAGATACACAGGTTATTCAATTATATGGAGAAAATGGTAGTGCTGACACGACCGTAGTAGATGGGGAACAAAATAAATGGAAACAATTAGTATGGAGTATCGAAGCAGTAATTATAAATATTGGTGAGGATACTTCTACTTTTAGTATAGATTCTACAGGAAATATTACCGTTAGCAATATGGTTACTAATGTTCAATATTCTTTAACAGTAAGAGTAGCTGATGCTAATGCTGTTGAGGGTTCTGGTACATTATATAAAGATGAATCTATAATTGTAAATACAGGAACACCTTATGCTCCTTTAGTTTTAGAAACTGGGTTAACAGATCCTGGTTTTAAATTAGCTGGAGCTGCAAACTCGGGAGAATGGATATTTGGTGACGTTACTAATGCTTATTATGCTGGTAGTAATAATTTATCTAGTAGCCCAAGTTTAATTTACAATGCACAAAAGGAATATCAAGCAGGATTCACTAATGCCCGTGCCGGTACAGTTGCAGCAAACTCTTGTAAAGCATGGTTATGGCAAGGAGAATTAGAAATAAGTATTACTTTTGAAAGTATTGCACATTCTGAAAGCGGGGATGGTGTTGTTAGTTATATAGTACAACATAGAACCTTTACACCTCCTAATTCAAATAATGTTAATAGTAGAGGCGCGTGGACACAAATAGCTAGTGTTAACTGGGCTTATGATGAGCAAACTGCAACACAAAATCCATTTCAAGTATCAATACCAGTAAATAGTAATGCAAATTCTACGATAAAAGTTCTTAAATTTGATCAACTAGGGGAGTATAGGGTTATCTCTAGTCCTTTAGCAGGGGAATTCCCAGCCTATGTAACATTAAGTGTTGATTTTAAAGATGGTAATTGTGAAGTTTCTGGAGGAACCTATTGTAACCTCTTAGGTCCATGTACTCCATAGTAATTAGTTTAAAAAACAAGTAATAATATAAGAAATGAGTTTAACTATAAATATAAATTATTTTAACTCCTTTTATTTAAAGAGAATTTATGGGAATACTGCTGGCGGGGAAATGCCCTATGCTGTTAATCAGGGAGATAGAGCAGATGCATTTCTTTGGACAACACCTATTATAGCTAATACAGACTATGATTGGTATATAGAAGAATCAAGAATTGGTGGTGGTTATAATAACACTACAGTAGACCTAGGGGTAAAAGCATATATAGTAGAAGATAATGATACGCAACAACGTAGAGGGAATTCTTTAATATATTCTGGAATATATAATTCTAGAACTGGTATAAATCAAACAAATCAATTTAGTGTAGCGGAAGAAATAACTAGGAGTGTGGATCCTTTAGGGGGGACTATACAAAGATTATTTGCAGAAGATACTAATTTAACTATATTTCAAGAAAGAAAAGTAAATATAGCTTTAATAGATAAAGACGCGATATATACAGCAGAGGGACAAGCAATGACTACAACTGCTAATGTAGTAATAGGACAAATAACTCCTGTTTTAGGAAATTGGGGTATAGGTACTAATCCTGAGTCCTTTGCAACATATGGTTATATAAAATATTTTGTAGATAAGGATCGTAATGCAGTATTAAAATTACAAGGTAGTCAAATTCAAGAAATATCTGTTGCTGGAATGACAGATTTCTTTAGAGATCAATTATCTTTAATAGGAACAGATGGGGCTCTTCTAGCGTCATATGATGTATATAATCAAAACTATGTACTATCTATGCAACCTGATGGGCGTTTCCGCCATGGTACATATAAAACCTTAACATTTGATGAAAGAAATGCAGGTTGGACTAGTTTCTTTACTTACCAGCCAGATGATATGTTTAGTTGTAGGGGTGATTTTTATACAGCAGCGGAGGAAACGGTAGGAGCAACAGATTATTACTTATGGAGGCATTATGATTCCACTACTACAGATAATAGAAATAATTTTTATGGAACACAAACGCCATCCACTATACAATTTGTATTTAATCCAGCACCAAGCCAAATTAAAACCTTTAAAACTATAAACTATGAAGGTAGCAGTGGGTGGGAAGTAACTAATTTTATTTCAGATAGTACTGGCGAAGACCCTACTGTAACACCAACTGGTTCCTGGTTAAGTAGTTTTGATACAGCTATCCAAGGTCAAGCTGCTAATCAATATGCTCGTATATATAGTTATGATGAAGGTTTATATACAGAAAATAATATTCAATATAGAGCAGGATTTGATAGAAAACAAAACAAATATTGGGCGGTAATACCTAATAATACACCAGATCCTATGGCAGGTGAAGTCATATGGGGAAATCAAACAATGGGTATTAAAGGATTTTTTACAGTAGTAACAATGAAAACAGACACAGACACTAACAACGGCGGACTCAAATCTCTATTTGCAGTTAGCAGTGAATTTATACAAAAATAAAATGATAGGAGTATTAGGAATGGCATCAAGCGTAGTAACCGGTATGATCGGATCTGCTACAGCTAAAAAGGCTCAAAGAAGAGCAGCTAAACAAGCTAAAATGTTTCAAGCCAAGTTAGATAATTTAGAAGCTAACAGGCAAGCCATTATAGATCCTTGGGCTGGAATAACTGATTTGTCTGGTATAGCTATAGACCGTTCTGGTATGATGACTAATACATATAGTAATCTATCTGTTGCTACACAAGCTGCTGAGATGCAAATAGAAGAAGCTGATATAGCTTTAGCAAATACCTTAGATACTTTAATGGCTACTGGGTCTGGAGCTGGTGGAGCGACAGCATTGGCACAAGCCGCTAAGCGAAGCAAAAAAGAGGTTTCAGCTGGTATAGAACAACAAGAAGCTGCTAATGAAAAACTAAGAGCACAAGGAGAAGAGAGTTTAGAACAAAGAAGAGTAGCTGAGAAACAAAGACTAGAAGGTATCCAAATATCGCAAGCTGATAAAGTACAGCAAGCAAGAGCACAAGGCCAACAATTTATGTTTGGTCAAAGAGAACAAAGAGAACAAGTACAATTAGATAGAGTTTCAAATCAATTAGAGAATGCAAATATGGCAATGGCACAAGCCCAAGCGGATGGAACAGCAGCATTAACCGGCATGATTGGCGGGGTGATGAGTTCTTTAACTCCTGCTTTAGCCCCAAAAACAAAAACATAACAATAAAATGTCCTATAGAGATCCAAAATATATAAATAAATCTGTTCAAGGTTCTTTTGATAAATTACAAAATCAAATAAACACAACCGTTGCGCAAGTTAAAGAACGTGAGTATCAAGAACAATTAGCTGAAGATGCTAGAAAGAATGAAATTACTCTTGCTAGTAATAAATCATCCCAAGCTCAGACACTAAGACAATCAAAGGCTAATACTTTGGGAGATGAAAATACATTAGGAACTGTTGGAACATTTTTTAAAGATTACCCAAAAAGAGCTGCAGAGATTACAACAGAAATGGCAAAACTACCCAGACCGGAAAATTATTATGAACTTGAAGCTGAACTACAAATGATTAATGATTCACCGAACAACATGAAAGATGGGCTTACTAATTTAGAATCTCAATTTACAATTACTAATCCTAATAATATAGATCCTCACCAAAACCCAGGATTATTATTAGCTTCTCAAGTTTTTAATAATACAAGTGGGTATACCGAAGCAAATGGATATACTATGGGTATGGAGAACAATATAAATAAAAAAACCGGGAGAGACGATGGAACATTTAATTATATTTTTAAATTTGATCCAGATGTAGCAAGAGCAAATCTTATTGAAGAGAAAAGATGGGATTCAGATACAAATAGTCGTGTAGATTATACAGACGAAGAGCTAGAAGCTAAATTAAAGGAAATGGAGTATCCTAACGGAACATTTCAATTAAATAGCGGTGCATTAAAAAACATGCAGGCTAATGATGAAAGTCTGATTACTGAAATAGGTCATATGAATAAATCTGTAAACGAAGCATTAGTTAGCACTAATATAATTGCCGGAGGTGAGTTTGGCGATGATGGTGAATGGAAGACTGGGACTGGTACATTTGATATTAATAGATATGGAATGGACGGAGATGAGGGTATTGAATATGGAATAGGTCCGGATGGGAATAAATTCCAGATGAGAAAAATAGATCCAGCTAAAGTAGAAATAGAAATGAGTGCAGCAATTGATGCTCAAATTGCATCATATTTAGACCCAAAAGCAGGAGATGATGCTGGTGCTCGTGGTTTGTGGAATATGCGCCTTAGGATAAAAACTGATGCTACTCATTTTGATGAAGCAGCCGCTAGAGACGCTTTTAAAGAAATCCCAAAAACTGCAAAAATGTCAACTGAAGACTTAAAGAAAATGTGGACTAAAGCCGTTGAAGCTTGGGGATATGATGGGCCAATAAGCAAACCTCAAAGGGCTGTATTTAAAAAATTATATACTGATCATATAGTAGATGATACAGTTAGGAAAATGAATCAACAAGACATGAAAGCATCAAGATGGATATTGACTGATGGTAAGAAAGTTACATGGAACCCGGCTTCTTTTGAATAAAAATTAAATAATATGACCTACGAAGAGTATATAAATAGCGACTTAGTTAAGCTGTATAAAAAAGAGGGAGGACCTAGTTTTAAAATACAAGATAAAAGCGATGCTTCTATAACTTATGGTATGGATCAGATGAATAAATGGTTAAAAGATCAAAAAATCGATTCCCCAGATACTCAAAACGAAGAACAAAATGAAGAAGTTGAAGAAAATAAAAAAGAAAAATTTGGTGGGGATAGAAAAAAGGCTAAATATATTTGGGGTTTTTTAAAAGAAGAAATAGGAATTAAGAAAGATTTTGAAACCTGGCTAGATAGTGTACAAAACGCTCCTAATAAAAGATATAACATTCATGAGATCTTAAAGAGTGAAATAGGAATTAAAAAGAATTTCAATGATTGGAATATGAGTATTTTTGGAGATACACCTGAAGATGTTGTGGAAGAAGAAGCAGAAGCCATCCCTGAAGATGTTATAGAAGAAGGGGCAATGCCTGGAGCCGACTCAATGACAGAAGAGGGGAATGCTATAGATATATTCGGGGTACCTATTAATTTAGATAATGAAGAAATTGCTGTAAAGGGAGAAGAAGAAGAAGATGAAGCTACTATTTTTGAAAATAAAATGAAAGATACTAATACAGAAATAAAAAATTTATTTTTAAAACCTATTTTAAATGAAAACGGCACAGTAAATAGAGATGCAACTCTTGAACGTTATGACGAACTCAGGAAAAATTTTCCATCCGGTTCAGAATACAATGGAGCTGAAATAATAATAGAAGGAGAAGATATTGATTTAGATTCTAGTTTTGAAGAAATTAGAGTAGACCCTAAATGGATTAAACCCTTAACTAGAGACGAAAAAGATACTAAATGGGTTGGAGGATTGCCTCTTATAACTGAAGGTGGTTATGAAAAAGTCGATACCCCAGAACATATTAAAGCAAAAAAGCAAGCAGTTGAAGATGCTAGAGTTGAAAGAGCGAACCAATATGCTGATATGCTTACAGAAAGATATGGGAAAGCTGGTTTTAAATTTAAAAGAAATTATATTCCTACTGAAAAAAAGGATCTTCAAGGGGCATTTAAAGTTGGTGGAGACTTAAAAATGACAATTGATGCTCCCAATGGGGAGGTTTTATCTCTAAATTATGCGGATTTTGATGAACAAACAATTAAAGATTTTATTAAAACAAATCAAATTCACAAAACAGCTGATCAAGTAGCTAAAGAAAAAGATGCGTATGAACGTTGGAAAAAAGGTGAACTAGATATCCCTACAGTTTGTCCAGAAAAAGATAAAACTAAATGCAAAGATATTTTAACATTAGATAAAATTTCAAAACCAAGTGCAGGGGCTTTAGCTTATTTAAGAAAAAATGCCCCTAATATGGAGGATATTGCAGAGGATGATATAGCTGCGTTACAAGAAGCATTTTCTAATACATTAAACAAGGCTACAACCGGTGATCCTAGAATGCAATTTATAACTGAAAATATTCAGAAAGAAATATTTACGAAAGCTGACGCAAAATCTCTAGAAATTAGAGATATGTATGATACTACTACTCAAAATGGTTTAGAAAAAGCACAAGATGCTTTTAAAGATTGGTATAATAAAGAATTCCAAACTAAACTTAAAGATAATAAACAAGCTAAACAAATATTCCAAGAATATGGTATGGCTGGACAACATTTTTATGCAGACTATGCTAAGGAGTATGGTAGATATAATTATGATACATGGTTAGATGACAATGTATTAAGAGAAATTGATGCTAATATAGGTGAAGGTGAAGAGCAAGGCTTCTTTAGTAAAATGCGAGAATCTTTTGCCCAATTACCAAGTAGTGTTTCAGCTACATGGAATAAAATGGAAGTTGCTTTACAAGAAGGATTTGAATGGGAAAAGAGATCTAAAGTATTTAAAGGAATGAAAGAAGGTTTTGATGATGGAACTTTAAATAGAAATATGACTATTGGGGAGGCTAGAGAATTAAACCCAGCTATAGATGAATTTATAACATGGAGTATACATGGGTGGAGCAATGACGATAGTTTAGGTGAATTTTATGATACTCGTAAAAAACGTTATGAAAATACCAAAGCAGGTATGAAGGAAGATCTTGATGAAATGGCAGAAGCAGAAATGGTAATGGGATTATTTAATAAATATGATTCCAACAGTTGGGGAGATACTATTGCTAACGCTATTCAACAAGCGCCACATATGGCTCCTACAATGCTAGGTAGTTTATTAATTGCTGGAGGAACTGCTTCAGCTGTAGCAACAGGAGGAGCTGCCGCTGGGGGTGCTGCAGTAGCTATTGGGGCTGGTAAAATATTATTAGGCGTAGGTAGTGCTGTTATGGCGGCCCAAACATATGGCGACACTTTTATTGAAGGTACTAGAAGGCAAATGGAAGAGGAATATGGGGAAGGTGGATTTACTACAGAGGAATATTTAGAGGCTTTAGGTCAAGAAAAATATGGAGCTCAATTAGCGCCGGTTTTAACTGCTGCCGCTGTAGGTATTAGTGAGTATGCTGGTGGTAAATTAGGTGGTGAATTAATTGGTACTGGTGTAGCATCTATTATAAAAAGTAAAACAGGGAGAGCTTTATTAGGCAGAACATTAAGTAATTTTCTAGGTGCTTCTGCTGGAACTTATGCTGGTATGAAAGGAGGGGCTTTAGAAGAATATTTAACTGAAGGGTTCCAATCTTATTTAGAACAAGTAGGGCAAAATGCTATGAACTTAGGTGAGGCTGGAGATATGGCAGGCCAGGGTTTAGCAAGTGCTTTTACTAAAAATATAGATTTAGAGCAAATCCAAATGGAAGCTCGCATGGGGTGGAATATGGGACATTTATTTGGTATTGGTGGTCTTGCCGGTACCTATCATGGATTAAGTAAACAAAGTCTAGTAGAGCAAGCTAGAGAATTAGTTCAAAATATTGATATTGTTCCCGGATCTCAAACCGGGGCGGCTCTTGAAGCATTTTTTACAACTGCTAAAAATAAAATAAATACTGATACTAATTTAAATAAAAAACAAAAAAGAGAACAAATCCAACAACTTTCTAATATTAGAGAAGCTGCCTTAAAAATACCTTCAAATGTAAAAGGCGAGGCTAGAGGTGAATTAATGGATTTATTACAAAAACAAAAAGATTTAAAAGCTAAGATTAAACAAAAAGATAATAAAACTATAAGCGAAGCAGACGGGAGCATAGCTCAATTAGAAGATACAGAGGCAAGAATGAAGGGGATAATTGAACAAAGTGCCAAAGAACAATTAGCTTTAGAACAAGGTCCAACACAAGCCCAAGGATTTCTAATAGCAGAAAATCAGAAAGAGACTACTGCGGAGGAAGTTAGTACTCAAGAAGCAATTGACTATTTGGATAAAATAAACGATGGAAGACAGAGAGCAGGATTGGGTGCAGAATTACATACAGAAGAAAAAATTCAAGAAGCTAAAGAAGAGATTGCACAAAGTAAGAATACACAGGTACAGGAAACTGCACAAGCAGCTACAACTCCTCAAGTAACTTCAACAGAAAATAGAGTTAATGATATATATAATACATTAAACAAAAAAGATCAAAACTTTATTGATTTAATGCGTAAAAAAGGATATACTCCAGAGCAAATATATAATAAAATTCTAAAATTAGGAGAAGCAAGTTCTCATAATAGAGCTAGTGGACATAAATTAACAGAACAATATAAAGCAGAAGATATAATTAATAATCAAAAAGATTATAGCGAAGGTGAAATTGTAAATGCTTATAGACATTTATATGGTAAAGGTGGAGCGATAGATTCTGGAGGGGCAGCTCAAGATACAACAACAGCATTAGCTGAAATTAAAGAGAAAGAAAAAGCAGGGAAAGGATTGTCTCCTTTTGAAAAAGGCATACAAGAAGCCCAGCAAATGATGAAAGGTGAAAGAGATTTAGAAGGTAATCTAATAGGAGATAATGAAAAATTATTAAAAACTATTAAAGATCCTAAATCTTCAAAAGCAAATGTAAATAAAGCTATTGAAAATTTAATAAATAATAATAAAAATTTATATTTAGCAGCTATAGGATATAGTCCTGAGGCTGGTACAATAAGTGCAAAAGCTTTAGTAGATGCTATAAAATCTAGATTAGGACCTATAATCAAAAACTTTGAGGCTAGCAAAGGTGCAAAATGGAGTACTTATGTTACTGAATCTTTAAGAAGAAAGAAAGCAGAAATCTATAAAGAAGCGGGAATTGGGCAAGGAACGGATTTACGTATTGATGATGATACTACACAAATAGCAGATAAAACTCCTAAAAAGGATTTTGATGAAAAAACTGATAAAGGGCCTAAGAAAAGAAAGAAAGCAACCGTTACAACTAATCCAGTGGTTGAAGAATCTGTTTCAGCTACGACTAGAAATCAAATAAAAGAAGATGCAAGAAGCACTATATCTAATTTAGCAAATAAAGGGAAATCTGTTAATGAAATAGTAAAAGCATTAGAAGAAGAAGCTACAAAAAGTACATGGGCAGACATAAAGAAATCTATAGGAACGTTAGCTTCAAAGGCTTATTCTGATTTTATTAATAAATTATTTGATACTGGTTTTGTGAAAAATATATCAGTAGCTGATATGAAAAATAGGTTTACGGTAGGGGGTAAAAGTTTATTTGGTATTAAAGAAACAGGTACAACACCTACTACAAGTATAAGTCCTAAAACTGGTAAAAAAGGTATTTATAACAAACAAATTTTTGATGTTACTATTCCTCCAAAACAAACATTAAAAGATTATTTTATAGGATTTGTAGGTAAAGGTTTATCTTCTAAACAAAAATCTAAATATGTAAAAAGAGCTGAATCTTTATTCCAATTAATTGCTAAAGATATAGCATTAGAGTCTTTACAAGAATTAAAAGTCGATAAAGATTTTATGAATAAATTAGATGGGATGCTTAAGGAGCAAAATTCTCCTTTAACTGCTGAACAATTTATGGATGCTATTGATCAGCAATTAGATAAAAGAAATTTAGAAGATTCTTCTTTTGATAAAATTGTAGATGACACAAGCAAAATAGACAGATTTATTGATAATGTTCTAGATCCTATAATTGACCAATACAAAGGAACTTTTTCGAGTTTGAATCCTGCTGCTTTTGCTCAAGCTTTTAAAACAGGATTGCGAGCATATCAAAAAGGTATAAAAAATGGGTTATCTTTTGCGGAAAGTTTGCAGAAACTTATAAATAGTTTTAGTGCTTCATTTAAACTTAATCTACAACAAAAAGCTGACTTTGAAAAAGGAGTAATTGAAAAAATAAAAACAGAAAATCAATTAATTGAGAAAACCCTTATTGAAATAATGCAAACTAGCGGTATTAATGTTATTGCTAAATATATAGAGGGTGATGTAACTGTAAATTCTAAAAACAGACCAGCCCGTCAAGAATCTGTATTACAAAGTGTTATAAAAGGTAAAATACCTGGTCAATTAATAAAGTTATTAAGATTAGGGTATTTTGGCAGATCTTATGAAAACCGGAATGGTATTAAGTATTATGAAACAATAAATGGATGGGTAAAAGAAGGATCTAAAAAATATAAACAAGCAGTTAAAAACGGAACATTTATAGCGGCTAAAGGATCATTATATTATGGTGTAAAAGATCCAGCTTATGTAACAATGCTGGAAGCTGCCAATAAATATAATAAAAAGAAGTTTGAGAAGGTTAAAAGAGTTACAATCCCAGAAGGTAAAAAATTAACTCGAGCAGATAAAAAAGCTAATAAAGCCCAGGAAAAAATAAACATGCAAGCTTTAGAAGATTTTTATACTATATTGGCTAAAAGAGATAAGAATGGTAAATTAATAATTCCTTTAAATGATTCTGCATTACTTATTTCGCAATCCTACCAAGGAACTACGGGATTAATTAAAATAGCAGCTCCATTTGCTGGCGTTTCACAAAGACTTATTGGGGGACAAATAGAAGAACATAGCCCACCCGCTTCCAGTATTGGCGCAGCTATGATTTGGGGAATTGCAAATAATCAATCTGAACTTATAATGCAAGGGATTAGAGATAATTATATGCAAGTTCAATTATCTATTAGCGCCAATAATAAGCTAAATGCAGCTAATTTAGCTGATACTATTCCTGACGGTATGAGTATATTAACTCCTAATGTTGGTATACTAAGATTAGCTAAAGCTGGAATAAATTTGAATACTATAACAGATTTAGAAACAGGTAAATCTTTAGCTGATAAAGCAGGGTTACCGTTGCCTAATGAATTTAAAAGTAATCCGATTGCGGTTAAAGATCAAAATCAATTATTAGTTGATATAGCTTTAAAACCAGAATTAACATTAGAAAAGGCTAGGGAAAATCTAAAAGTAAGTGAGTTAACATGGAATAAGAAAACTGTTCAAGTTAAAAATAATGCTAAAAATTTAGCTCCAGAATTTTTAAGTAAAGATCAAACAACTTCTGAACAAAAAGAAGATTTAGAAAATTCTCAAGATACTCAAGTAAATGCGCAGAAAGTAAA
>TARA_R110002051_G_scaffold34736_3_pt1 | contig 14941 bp, 19 predicted proteins | sample TARA_R110002051 | Tara Oceans TARA_R110002051 (sample SAMEA4397023) | marine metagenome | biome: Polar Biome; feature: [MES] marine water layer (ENVO:01000295) within the mesopelagic zone...; material: water (ENVO:00002006), including particulate matter (ENVO:01000060) such as......
ATTGCCGGTGGTCGAACCAGAGCTTCCACTTACATCTCCGGTCACGTTTCCGGTTAACGGACCAGCAAACCCTGTCGCAGTCAGAACCCCAGTCGAAGCGTTATACGTGAGGTTTGAAGCGTCGGTCATAATCGCAAGGCTACCCGTCGCGCTATCGAAGAACGCAGGAAACGCTGTCGTGTCCGACGAGTCTGCGACTGTGACCGTTGAGGCCAGAGTAGCAGTCGCGGCATTTCCTGTAGTCGAACCCGAGCTGCCCGAGCAATCACCCGTCACGTTGCCCGTCAGCGGCCCACTGAAACCTGTCGCAGTTAGTAATCCAGTCCCAGCGTTATAGGTGATCCCAGCATCCGTCTTGGGGCCAAGATCGCCGGTGGCACTCTCAAACAGAGCAACGTAGGAGGTGGTGTCGGTGGTGTCGGCTACCGTAATCGTCCCAGGCACGATGTTTCCCGTGCCATCGAATGATACGCCACCGATCGTTCTAGCACTTGCTAGTGCTGTTGCTGTGGCCGCTAACGCGACCGCGATATTAGCGGTGCCGTCAAAACTAGTTCCTCCGATAGTTCGTGCTGTCTCTAAAGCTGTGGCCGTCGCAGCGTTGCCTGTCGTAGACCCAGAACTTCCGGTGACATTGCCCGTCACGTTTCCGGTTAAGGGTCCAGCGAATCCCGTCGCAGTTAGTAGTCCGGTTCCAGCATTGTAGGTGACTCCGGCGTCCGTTTTGGGTGCCAGATCGCCCGTGGCGCTTTCAAACAAAGCAACGTAAGAAGTGGTGTCCGTGGTATCAGCGACCGTGATCGTAGCTGGTACAATAGATGCGGTCCCGTCGAAGCTGGTCCCACCAATCGTGCGAGCGGTTTCCAACGCCGTGGCCGTGTCGGCATTCCCTGTAACATCGCCAGTGAGATCTCCTGAGAATGCGGTCGAAGCGATGCTCGTCGCACCCGTCACAACCCCTGCGTCAATTATGATCGCCCCATCCAGGACAATCTGCTGACCAGAAAGCGGCGTGATGTTCAGATCGGTTCCTGCGGTGCTTGATATGGTGTTGAGGTTGATGTTGATGTTGTCAACCTGTAAGGCAGTCAGCGTGCCGAGTGAGGTCACATTGGTTTGTGCCGGTGTGGATAGAGTTCCAGCGAGTACTCCTCCAGTCACAGTGCCCGTCGTTGAAATGGCACCGGCCCCGACATCAACCGAGGTGAATCCACTGGTGATGCTTCCAGAATTGAGTGCCCCCGTGGTGACGAGAGTGCTGTCACCAACGTAGGCGGGAGTCAGTGTCCCAGCAGAATCATCATAGGTCCACGTGAGGCCTCCGGCTGCACTGTCCTGGATCAGTTCTGCAACTCTGTCATCAATCGACTCGTCCACGGTTCGGAACACGTACTCCGAAGAACTCGACTGGTAGAACAGACCCTCGCCATCGGTAGGTGGTCCTGTCTCTATGCTGATACCTCGGAGCGCTGTCGCGTCTCGCGAATTCGTTATCTCTAGCGTCTCTTGGGTCGCATCGATAACAAGTGTCGTAGGAACGGCCATCGTTAGTTCCTCGTTACGCTAGGAGTGAACTCACAAGTCCCCTCGACCAGCCTCAGATTCGAGCCTGAGCTGTCGATGAGTTCCAGATCCCAGACGCCAGGGCCTGGCGTTATCGCAGCAGTCTGCACGTCGGTTAGCGCGATGTTGATCGTTCCCGCCGTACCGCCGAGCGTGATACCGGACGAAGACGTCAGCGATACCAAAGCCGTGCTGTCCGACTGCCGTCTTCTGATATCCATCGCAGCCGTGTAATTAGTCAGATCTTTTTTCGTGCCAGCCGCGACAGTCGTCACGTACCAAGTCATAGATACTCCGAACTCTGAGTACGTGGGTATTTCGAAGTGAACCGGCCCCGCTGTTCCTGCCATGTTTTACTCCTTCGCTGTCATCGTCTCCATACGATCGAGAACTGCTGGGATGCACCTTGTACTCCACGCCTGGAAGCGACTGATACCTTTTCCGATGTGAGTTTTTAGCGTACTCACCTGGGATTTCGTCAGCTCCACGAGCGCACCGTCCTGCGCCGTGAACATCCGCGGCACTCCGGTCGCACCAGGCAGCCCATCGCCAGCGCTTTCGAAGTTATCCAATACGTCGTTGAGGTTTCTCTGTTCGCTGATGCCCTCGACCGAGGTCGTGATCAGTATGCGGTAAATCGTTTCGTATTCATTTGTCGAGAGTTCCAGCATCCGTCCCGTTGCCATGTCAGTGTCTCTTATTGAAGGTGAAGTCTTCGACAATGTCGGAACTGTCAACGAGTGAGGTCCAGATCATCACGTCTCCGGCTCATACGGCAGCCCGTCGATCGCTACCTTCCGCAAGGCTCCCGCTGCCGCATCGTAGTAGATCAGATAATCGTTGTTATTATCGGCAGCCGAGCCGGTTGCGACGCCGGGAATGTTGAGGGAAATCGACGGGTTATTCGTTGAGCCGTCGACAAGCAGCGCGAGTCCGCCTGTCTCTGGCACGAGCAGCCTGGTGCCAGGAATGATCGGGCCATCGCTCGCTCCGGTTTCCTGCGCTCGAATTCCAACTGCACCCGTGTCGCCGTCTATTTCGATTTTATCCGAAACGGTATTACCAGCCGTTCCTCCCCCACTCGTTTCTGGATAGGGTGTGATCGTGACCAGTGACGCCTCTGGATACGTGGTTGCCGAGCCACTTATCGAAGCTGAAAATTCATACGGGTCTGTACCAGCCGAGGGATTCTCCAATAGCGTCGTATTGATGTGTTGATCCGTAAGCGTAGGTGAGGCAACGGTGTAGGTGTAGTCATAGTTCGAACTGTCGACCGACTGATGTCTCACTTTGAAACTCGAAACCCCAGGCCCGAACTGGATGTCCATGTTCGCTGTCCAGTATTGGTCTCCGGAGCCGTCTTCACCCGCCGGCAACGGCGTGACTACGAGATTCTGGACTTGCACCCTGGAGTTTGGTGACGTGACATATTGCGGAGGCAGATCCGACGAGATCAGCTCCTCTTTCACCGGCATAGTCGGAATTGTGTAACTGGCCTCGTTGTATTCCTTGAGCGCGAGCAGAACAAGGCCGTCCCTGCGGAGTCCGATTTCCTCGACCCACATCGTCTGATCAGTCCAGCTCGGCGTGTCGTGATTCACATTCACAACATCACCGACAGCTAATTTCAGAGCTTCACGCTGAGCGACCAAAGTACACGCCATGTCGGCTCTGTTTTCGAGTAGCGTCTGCGCGGTGATCATCTCGGCCATATAGCGGTTCGTCGTAAGCCGCAGCTCTATGCTTCCCTCCACGAGATAAGAATTGTCTTCGGTCAGGTACGTGTTCGATGCACCAGGCCCAGGCCACGTAACCGTGTCAGGCTGGAAATTCATATCCGCGTCCACGAACGTCGCTTTCATTACGTTCGGAGACTGGTCCGAGCCTGTCCGCAAGAAGCTCCATTCGCCGACGATATTCGTGCGGTTGAGTTCGAACGTCTCGGCCACCTTGGTTTTCCGGATCAGCAGCTTGTACTTGCCGCCTTCGCGCACTATGCGACCCTGGCAGCTCGACAGTAATCGTTCGAGATTCGTCTTTGGGTCTGCGCTGGAGTCGAGCCAGCCGTTGCACGTAAATCGATCGGCAAGCGTGGCCGTTCCCGTACTCAGCGTGATCGTGACTTCCTCGTTACAGTAGTTCGCTGCTGTTTGGAAGCTGGTCGCGTCCATGTCGGCGGTTGGGATGCCCATTCCGTACCGCTTGCTCGTCATGTAATCGTAAATACAGTCTGCCGGGTTCGTGCTGTAGCGGAAATCGCTCGTTGTAGGAGTTCCATCAGCACAGTTCGGAACCTTATTCCCTTGAATTTCCATCGTCACGTTCGGCAAACCGTTGGAATAGGCCTCGTCGTCGAGATACATCCAAAGCACGATGTAAGAGATCCCGACGCCTTTGGCATGAGTTGTCCACGGACTTGATGACCAGCCCTGGTCGCCCGATGCGAGCTTATAATCGACCAGTTGTGAGTCATCACCGTCGTGCATGAAAAAGTCGAGATAATAGGTCGAGCCGAACAGAGACGACCCACTCGTCGCGTCTGTTCCAGACCACGGTGCTTGAATCACGCTGCGGCCGGCTGCCGCTGTCGGGTTGTTGCTTGCGTCGTTTAGGCCGAACGCTGGGCCTGAAAGCGCGAGCTTCTCGTCGAAGTAGACCTTTTCGACCGAGTTGATGCCCTGCTGGCCAACGGCCGAACCGCCCTCCGGAGCAATCGCGATCGCACCGACGACTGCCAGGATATTCGAATCGTTCGCGCTTTGTCTTACATCGACCAGACTCACTCCGACTTTGCAGAGACCGTAGCAGATCGGCAGCGCATTCTCGTTCGATGTCGTGTTGACCTGGATGCCCTGCTGCTCCTCGATCAGCGACGCGGAGCTTTTGACCTTCTCGTATTCGTACACGCCCCACAGTCCGCTGACTGCGGCTGCCGCCCACGGTCCCCCGAAATGGAACGCAGCAGCCACCGTGCCGAGCTTCAGGACGTAGCCGATCGATTGCTTGCTCATTGTCCGAACTTGTAGAGGCGCGAACGACGCCTGAGTTCGTGCGGCTTAATCACGTGAGGCCCATTCTCCGGATCGCTCGTGAGTACCGCTTCCGGATACAGAAACAGCCCGAGCCTCGGCAGCCCGTCATCGATCCCTGGCCGTATCACGACATCACCACCGCTTGCTCGACTCAAGAGTTCTGATGCTGCGCCCTGGGATTCGAAGAACGTCGCAGCTTCGCCGAGTTGTTTCATAGTGCGTTCAGCCTCAAGCTCACTCGCATAGCCGGCGAGCTCCAGAACGGGTTCGCCGAACACGAGTTCCAGCCCACGGCGCACCAGGCTGCCGCAATCGGTGCGACCCCATTCGAATGCGAGTTCACGCTGCTCGATCGCGAACGCGACGAGCTTCTGGCTCCAGTTCGCGACGCGCCTCATTTCCACGTTCTACCTTCAAGCGGATCTTGCTGCCGCCCTTGTGAGCGAGGCGACGCGCCTTTCCTGCCCCAGTAGATCGGACGGCCCACGAGATCCGGCACAGACGAGAAGAACAGGTCTGGGTTCGCTTCCACGTAGATGTCCCTCGAACTCCTGGCTTGCATCTCACGCAAGCTGCTCACGTTCGTTCGCACCATACGCCGGAACAGAAACCGGGCGAGCTGAGAAACGATCGTCGTGGTTACGCGCACGGTGCCGCGTTCGCCGACATCGCTCGGGGTATGTTCAATCGACCAGGATGCGTTCATCAATCCGGCAAACGCTTCGATCGGATCGACCACGACTACTCCGGTCGATGTAGTGATCTGCCCCCAGTAAAGAGTACAGTCCCGGCCGCGCACATTATTGCTCAAGATCTCCGAGATCACCGCCGTGTTCACGCCGCTCAAGCTGATACGACAACTCTGGCCGGCTGGGTCGGCAGTCTCCGGTGGTGGCTCGAAATCGATCACGCCGCCGATGCCTGTCCACGTCTGCGAATCCCAGCTCGTGTCGCTCGGTGCGGTCGTGTAGCGGATGGTGCCACCGGAGCCGGCGAGTTCGATGAACCAGATGTCCGCGTATCCGGACGTCGCCGTGATCGCGGTGGTCATCGCCGCCGATAATGTGCGACCCATTACGGAGCCTCGCGGAACGTGACCGTCAAGCCTCCGATGTATTCGTCAGGACCGGCTGAAGCAGCAGAATACTCCTGGATCACCGCAGTCAGGCTGGCAGCCGTGCCACCGACCGGATCGGGAAATTTGCACGTGAGCGCCCCACTGTTAGTGGGTGAACTACCGGCAACGATGGGAGGTTCTATGGCGAGGGTTTCGAGGCCACTTCCATCCGAACTAGCGTCGGCCGTCACCCGAAATAGGACGTTTACACCAGGAACCGTGAAGCAGTCCCCCGCTTTCATCACTCCCGTCTCGCTCGCGGTCCACCCGTAGGTCATAAGGGACGTTCCGCTCTGGCCGTTCCCGTTCACCTTCGGTGAGCCAAGGCCGGAACCGTTCGCTGCCATTCCCGAGCCTGGCAGCAAGTAGTGCGTGAGCGTACACGTCGCTCCGGTATTAAAGAGATTCTCTATCGTAGTCAGCAGCTCCTGGACGTCTTCCGATCCAGCCGGCAAAGCCGACCAACTCTCGGTCCATATTCTGCCCTGAGCGGCCTCAGAGCGCGTCTGTAGCGCTCCGGACTGCCCGACGCTTATCAGACTGCCGATCACGCTCGGATAGGTCACAGAAGCCGGAGGAACAGTTCGCGGAAAAGCAGCCATTTACACGGCCCCGAGGAGCTGGTTGCGATAAGCTCGAGAGTTCTGTGTAGCTTCGGCCATCACTCCTGCGATCGTTCCCTTCTGTTCCTGGATAAATCTGGCAGCGTCACGTGCATCGATCGCGCTGACAGTGAAGTTGATGTTCTGATTCACCGTCATTCCACTTTGGCTCACGCCTGAGCGAGCTGTGATTAGATGTGGCGCTTTAGGTCGCAGTCCACCGATTCCTCCGAGGTCAGCGGTCTGCATCGCCGAACTCACCGGCCCCGGCGTCCCACTTCCGAATCCAGTCAGTGCTGTGATGAAATCCGACTCGCCGAATATCCCTGTGAGCGTTTTGAACAATGCGTACTGCATTGCAAGCTGAATGATGCGGTTTTTCATAAACGTGAAGAATCCCTCGAATGCGTTCTTCCCACCCTGAGCTGCGTTAGTCATGCTGCTCACGAAGTTCTTTGCGAAGGATTCAGCGAGGCTGATCGACTTATCCTGCAAGCTCTCGATCGTCTCAGCCGCGTCTTCGATGGCAGCAGCAATGTCTTCGCCGGCAGCAGCTCCTGCGGTGGCGAGGTTGTTCATCGCGCCAGTCGCCTTTTGTGCTGCCGGTTCTACGCCGCCCGTGATAACGTCCGCGATGCTCTGAAGGGTCTCGCCCACCACCTCGAACTGACCGACAATCGTTTCGCCGATGTCACCGAAGTTCTTTTTCATATCGGCAGCATTCTGCGCCAATGCTTCCCAGTTGCCCTCAAGCAGATTGCCGAGGGCCTTAGTCGCATCGATCGCGATCTGCCCCATGTTGAAGATCAGCCGAATCAGCGTAATCAGCGGCGACGCTGACAAGCGCATGAGATTGATGAACAGCGACGCCCACGCACTGATGATGCCAGAGTTCTCGGTGATCGCTTCCTTGAGGTCGTCAAACCTGTCTTTGCTACTGGCAAGCCGGTCCAGAATTTGCTTGAACGCCGGCATGAGCGCAGTCGCAATCGCGTCGCGGATCTCTTTGAACTGAGCTGCGAGTCTACGTGCGACGTTTGCAGCCGAGCCCTGGGTGCGATCGAGATCGCCCACCGCTACCCCAGCTCGCTCACTTATCAGTGCCAGGGTAGCCGTAGCTTTCTCCTGGGCCGTCAAAGCCTTGGCAACCGACTTCCCGGAATCCGCTAAAGCTCGCTGCTGGACGTCTGTTTCCTTGATAACGATACCCAGGCGTTTCAAGGATTCACGCTCTCCCGTTAATGCTGAATTGATCGCTAATAAAGTCTCGGCTGTGGGGATGTTGTTGAAACTGGATAAATCACCCGCTAAGGCCGTAATACTTGCCGCGAACTCGCCGGACGCCTTCTGGCTGAAGCCAAGCCCCTGAGCAATCGCTCCCGTCGTCGCTACCAGACCCTGCGCTTCTGTGTTCGTTAGACCGGCTTTATTCGCGAAGTCGTCCAGGAACCCCTGCACCTGTGCCGACGCGTCGGGACCGAACACTGTGTTGAATTTAGATTGCGTCTCGGCTATAGAGGCCCCTATATCGAAGGCTTTTTTCAGCGCTATCCCGATGCCGGTGACAGCCGCAGCGGCGATGGCGATTTGACCGCCGAAGTTTTTCAGCGTTCCGGCCATTTTGCCCAGTCGATTTCTGAAGTTCTGGGTGCGGTCGGCCGCCTTCTTCATTGTGCGGTTGAAGCCGCTGGACGTTGCGGTCAGAACAACCTTGAGCTGGGACAGAACCATCAGCGCTTCATCCGGCTTTCGACGCGCTGCACGATCTCAGCTTGCTCGGCTGCTTCAGCCTGGATACGCGCCCTGGCGATCCATTCAGAAAATTCGCGTGACGTCATGCGAGATTGCAGCTCCGATACAGGGCAGCCCATCATCTCCGCTAAATCGAACCAAGCTGAGCGTGAGGGGCTGCTTCGGAGTTTTTTTCAAGTTTGTCAACGTCGGAGTCGGTGATGCCTGACAGCGAACAACTGACTTCGAAGCAACGGTTCAGAGCTGAAGCTGACTTTTTGCCGAGATCGTCCGCTTCTGCGGCCGTGAACAAGCGCTCGCCATCGTCATCGATCGCGCTCATAGCCACCAGCCTCGCTCGCATATTCGTCATCTTCACGTCTCGCGTTTTCTTGTCGAGTGATCCCTCCTCGAACGCATCCCGCTCCCGTCCGGTCAGCTCTCTGATTCTCACAGAACCACCCCATTCGGGGATGTCTACTTCTTTAGTTGTCAGATCATCTGCTGCCAGAATCGCTTCTTTGGTTAACGCCATACTTCCTCGCTAATTGAAGGTGAAGGTCTTGATGCTGCATCTAGCTCGTGGCCCTGGTCAGAGCTGAAGCTGATTGGAACGTGGCCGTGGCCATAGATTGGTCGCCGACTGAGCCGGAGACGGGGTTGTAGGATTCCAGAATCCCGGTTCCCGAGTAGCTTGGGTTGGTCCCTGAAACCGATCCGCTCGCCGGTTTTATGACGAGAGTCGTGGTGTTCCCGATGCCTAAGCGCGGCTGAAGCGTCGCATCTACTTTTGCCGTTGCGTAGTCCTGGAGGAACTCCACCGAGATCGACCAAGTAGCAAGACCGGCCGCGTTGCTCTGGAACGTGTCCCCCATCGCAGTGTCGTCCTGCATTGCTTGTCCAGCATCGATTGTGACGCTGCGCACGTGATCGCTTAAATCAACACTTTGCACTACCACCGACGCATCGTACAGCACGAAGGTTGCCATGATTTTCTCCTAAATGATCGCCAGTGAAACAATGAAATCGAAACTTCCCGAAATGGTAAAGTCTGCTCTCCACCACGTGTCGGCGTTTGTCCCTAATTGGGACAACATTTCCGCACCGATAGCCGTGAATTGTGTATGCGTGATTCGTGTGTCTGGGCTTCCAAAGCTGATGTCGGAGTCCGACTTGATGACAACATCGAGCGTGCCGGAAGCGCTCAGCACGTGGAGCGCAGAATAGATGCCTTGCGTCGAAGTCACTGCGCCGAGTTGATTGGGGAGACTCGTGCCCGAGGTGGTGCGCGTGGTGCCTGGCGTCACGAAGATTTCTCCGCTGACCGCTTTTTCGCCGCGCCCTTCGCCACTCACTCGGAACGCAAGCATCTCGCCGACCGTGCCATTCGCAAATGGATTGTATTCGGACGTCGTGATCTTGCTGAAGATGGCGGGGGAACCTGCCGCCTGATCTACTGGAGTAACCGTCACAACAGTCTCGGCAGCACCTACCGAAATAGAGCTTTCGAGTATGCTGTCGTTCGTGCTATCCCAATAACCTTCACCTTCAAGTGAAACAGACGATAAGCCCCCCGCGTTCGATTGAAACGTGTCTCCGTAAACAGTGTCGTCTTGCAAGCTGTTACTCAGATTGAGACCGATCGCGTTGAAGGTTGAGGCCAATGAGTAGCCGCCCCAGTACAATCCCACGTTGGTCTGAACAAAGGTCGCCATCGTCTACTCCCTGTAGGCCACTTGAAAGTCTTTTTCCACGGCAAACAAATCAGCGCCCATATCGAAGTCTTCGAACGAGCCGTCCGGCCACGCGCCGTCGACCACTGGAGTCGTGGTGCTGTCAGCGTAGTACCCTATGGCGGATTTGATTTGAGCTGCTAAAGCCCGAGCGTTCTCTGGTGAATCGGCCTGACAACTGAAGCGGAACCTCGCGGTCACGTTCCCAGGGTCTGACACCATAGCCAGCGGCGTCACCTCGCTTAGGCGCTCATATACGACGAGCGGCAGCGAAGCATCAGCCGGCCTCCGGATCGGGTACACGCGAGTCGAGACCAGATCGGTAACGCCCGACGTGGCCTGGAGGCGCGAGTAGATGACGTCTTCGATTTGATTAGCCAAGACGCTTCACCTTCGCCACGATAGCGTCGGACAGTTTCTGCTTGATCACTCTCTGCGCTTGTTCTTTCTTCGCGTCGTAAGCAGGAATAAGAAACGGCTGAGCTGGGGCGCTGCCCGTGCGACCGCCGTCTTTCCTGACCCGTTCCTTCGTGCCTTTCTCGACCATAATCCCATAAAACGCAGTCGAGCGGCTCGACTTACCCTTACGCCATGACACTGCGACCTCGGGCACCCCGAACTTCATCGGCATCGCGTGTGACACGATCGCTTGCTGTAGCGCTCCTCCCCCAGGTCTGCGCGGTGCGCGGCTGCGAGCTTCGTTGCGAATAATGTTCGCTCCGGGGAACAGGCTGCCTTCGATGATTTTCGGCCGGAGTCCGCGACTGAGCTGCTTCAGCTTACGCATCAGCTCCTTGTCACCTTCAAGCTTCATCTCTATGGCCGGCATCAGTCCAGCACCCCTGTTCCCGTCGTGCATAAGTACTCAAGCCAGCGGTTGCCGAGATCGACGTTGACCATGCTCACGATCGAGTAGATCACCGATCCGTTCTTGATTCTCCAGCGGTCGGGTTCGACGTCTTTGATGATTGCATCGTAATGGCAGCGCACGCGCACCGGCTGGCTGCCCAGCACCGCGTGAGCATCCCAGTACTCGCGACCCTGCACTGGCGTCACACTGCACATCCTTTCGCCTTTATCTACCCACGTAGCGGTCTCGTAGCCGTCGGTGTCCTTCGTCCGGGAATCGTACTGGAACATCAGCTTCGTCCGCAGACGTGAAGCAGCGGCCGGCATCAGTAACGCTCGAAACGTTCGGAGTTGATCAATCTGCTGACGCTCAATGGCAGCTCGGCTGCCGTAGTACCAACGACCACCGGCAAAGGCTGTTCGAAGAAATAAGCAGCCGTCATCGTGACCGCAGCTTGTATCGCTGGCGGCACGTCGTCGGTGTCTGCTCCGTAGCCGGCCTGGAACTTGATCTCGATCGGGTTCACGCCGCGATCCATGAGATCCGGCCAATCTTTCGATTCGTTGAGCGCGATTAAACCTGGCTCACCTTCACTCGCGACCGTGTAGTTCGAACTCGAGTACGTGGTCAGCGTAGAATCCGAATCCGCGTAATACTTGATATGGTCGACGCTGATCAACGGCGGGTACGGAAGCTCTATGATGCGCCCAGGCCAGCGTTGTAGGTACAGCGTATACGTGGTCGTCGTGAGCGCTCGCCCGAGATCGTTGCTCACCGCTTGGGAAGCTGACGCGATCAGCTCCTGGAGCGTTGTGTCGTAATCAATCACATTATCCAGACCAAGCGACCGCTTGACCCGGCCGAGGCTTACAGGCTCGGAGACTGCCGCAGTCGTCTTAACGATTCTGTTCCACGGCGTCTGGTTCATCAGCTTAACGCATTGACGAGATCCTTCTTCAGAATCGAGCCGCCCTTCCCGCTACCCTCGCCGACGGTGATTCCGCGTCGTTCGAGTTCAGCTTCAAGCTCGGTCCTCGACATCTTGCCGACCGGCTTCGTCGACTCCGGTGTCTCATGCGGAGCCGCAGCGGCGACCTCGTGGTCGCCGAACGTCGCTCGCTCGGCCTGGCCGGTATCGATCATCGCCTCGGCCAAGTCGTCGCGTTCAATGTAGACGCGGCCGGCGAGTTCGCCGTCCAGCCGTCGTATGGCTATGCCCACAATATCGTCTCCAGTTTAGTCGGAAGTCTGGCGAGGGGACCGCAGCCCCCTCGCCGTCACTTCTTCAGCCTTATGCTATGGCTGTCGGTGCTTCCACTTCAGCGTATCTCGCACCCGATAGAATCACGCAAATCGATCCAAACGTCGCCGAGCCGGGGTCGCTCATGTGGACGGTCACCCATTCGCTACCATCACTCAACTCAGTAGCGTCTAGCTCGATCACGTAAAAGATGCCGTCCGTAGTGGCTGTCGCGAATCCACTTGAGGTCGCAGAGGTGCGTGCGCCTAAAGTGTCTCCAGCAGCTACGGCCTCGCCGTAGTAGCTGAAGGCGATAGCTGTGGCTCCGGTTCCAGAGGCGTCTGTATTCTCTTTCACCGTGACCGTCGATGCCGCACCCGTCACGCCGAGCGCTATGATAATCGACGCGTGGGTGTAATTCTTCATCGTGAACGCATCACTCGTCTGCGCTCCAGCGTCGATGTCGACTGGTGCTACGCCAAGAACGACGTGGCCCTGCCCCTCTCCAATGCTAAATCCTTGAGCTGCACTCATTAGTCTCTAGCTCCTGGTTGCGAGGTCGATGAATGGCGAAAGAGTGGTGGTGCCGTTAAACGGCGTCAGTGCCGAGTTCCACATCGGCTGCCCGTCCACGCGATACATCCAGCGGAACGCTCGTTCGTCGTAAAGGAAACGCACGTGCATCGAAGAATCTCCGCGTACAGCGCCCTTATCGATCAAGAGGTACTGGCTGAGATCTACGAGCCGTATGTCGCCTACTGTTCCAAGTGTGGCACAGTATTCGGACGTCAGTACCGGCCTGTTCATAATTCTGCTGAACGGCGTGTCCGATAGTCCTAATGGCGGCAAGTAAATCGCGTTATTGTTCGCGTCGGCCATCGATTGTAATTGCTGCTCGCAATCTTGGTTGATGAGCCATACTGCCGTCGACCGTGATGATCCATAGCAACGGGACCACATCTTCTCGACGTTGTTTGCGACGATCGTCGTCGCAGTCTGCCCCGACTCTTTGGCCTGGGTAACATTCGCGGCCGAGTTCGAGATCCCGAGCGGCTGGCCTGAGCCAGATCCGTCGAGGATCGCGTCTTCAACTTTGAACGCGATTTCCTGCGGTACGATGCGCTCTACCAACCCTGCGAGCGCAGTCTGATCCATTAAAAGCTCCTCGGTCGCATAAAACAGCGCCGTGAGCTTCTTGAGGGTCAGGGTCTGTTGCGCGAAGGTCGGCTGCGATCCTGTTAATGCAGCGGCTTCAGCAGTCCAATAGGCCCGAACGCCGCCCCAGCGTGAGCCGTTCGCTCTGCTGGATTCGTCGATCATGTTGTAAGTCAGCCCGTTCGCGTTCGGCCCGATGGCCTGGCGCGTAACACGTGAAGCGATCTCACCGATCGAGTAGGTTTTTTCTAGGATCGTATCGTTGAAATCCTTCTGAACGAGATAGCCACCTTCAGACGCTACAGCTTCGGACGCGCCTGACTGTCTGGTCTCGTTCTCAGGATTCCCACCGCGTTCCTGCAACCAGTGGAGGCGCTTATCTACGTTCTCAAAACGCGATTCCGGATGGCTTGCGTGAGCGATGGCCTGGAGCTGCTCGCCTATGGAATCGAAGCCACGTTCTACGGCCCGATCCTTAATGACGCGCACCTCAACTTCGTCGCCTTCACGGTTCTCGGGAGCGATTGCCGGCGTGACCGGCGGTGTCGATGGCTCAGCTAATCCTGCGGCCACGACAGCAAGCTCGTCGGCTCGCTTGATGGTAGCCAGACATTGCTCCAGCTCGGAGAACTTCGAGTCGTATTGACTCTGTTCTTCGGCTGACATTGCCCGACCCTCTGCCTCTGCGGTACTCAAAAGCCCTTCGCAGCCGGCTTTGAGTTCCCGCGCCTTTTGGCGAGTGTCCATGTGTGCCCTCTGGTCAGGTGAACCAGGGGCGCTGCCTCTGGCCCACGTTGTAAACTGTGGTCCCTAATGAGGCAGCCGCGACCGAGCTTGCGTATCGCGCTGTCAATGAAGTCGCGTCAGTTATGTCCCGTCTGGACCCGACGCGCTTCCATTTACTGTTCGGCGTTCATTTTACTGCATCGCGTTAGCTCAAGTCAACTGTCACCAGCCGCAGCCGTTCGCGTCTTACATCGTCGGTGCGATCGCTTCGATCCCACGGCGGCGTCTCACCAAATGCTTCATAGTGAGCGCCCAGGTGCGCCCGTATCGCGGACAGCGCCGAATCCGGAACGTCGGTCTGGTCTAATCGTGCCGCTGCTGCCGTGAGGCCCCTCCAGACTACTCTGCCATCACTCGCCCTATGATGCGGTAGCGAAAGTGAGCTGAAGCTTTCTGGGGGCATTTCCGGTGCCCACGTGAAGTGACCGGCAATGGAGTCGCGTTCCTCATCGCTCAGGTCGCCCCACAGCTCGTCGGTGAACTCTGACAGCGTAGGCCGCGCCCATTCGGTTCTGCGATCTTCGTCGATCTCGGTCGAGATGTTGTCCGGTACGACCCTGAGCTGGATGCCGGCGTCATGCGCCGAACGCACCGCAACGCTCGTTGCGTTGTATGCCGGCCACGTAACGGGACTGATCTCGCGCAAGTCGATGTCGAGCAGCGTCCTGCGAATCGGTTTCTTGTCTTGAGACCACTCGTCAGACACAGTGAGGAATCCGAAACTCATTTGCTTGACCACTCCCCTCTCCATCAAGTCGACCTGGCGCTCGGTGAAATCAGAGCTTTGGGCTTCGAACCATACGCCCGACTTGCGTACTTCCAGCTTGAGGCCGGTCGATTGCCGCGTGATCGGCTGAGCGGAATCGTGCTGCCACAACATGACAACATCGCTCGTCTCCAGGCTTCGCGTGACAGCGCCGGGATCGATCGATTCGGTGAATCCTCCGAGGTCGCCGCTCACTCTGTTGAACGGTACAGCCAGCCCCCGAATCGTCTGGCTGCCGCCTTCGGCTTCCCTCACTTCGAGACCTTCCAGGTTGAAGTCCCTGCGTTCTATAGATTCCATGTCGTCTCCGGTTTATAAGCTCGGTGATATGAAACAATCGCAGCCGCCGTGGAGCGGCGGGTGTCC
>TARA_R110002051_G_scaffold11519_1_pt1 | contig 14917 bp, 14 predicted proteins | sample TARA_R110002051 | Tara Oceans TARA_R110002051 (sample SAMEA4397023) | marine metagenome | biome: Polar Biome; feature: [MES] marine water layer (ENVO:01000295) within the mesopelagic zone...; material: water (ENVO:00002006), including particulate matter (ENVO:01000060) such as......
TTACTGATGTTCCTGCTAATTTAGATACCGACTCCACAGACGATTACAACACAGGAATAGCTTTTGATGGTACAGATATAACCATTACCGACAATGGAGGAGACCAAACAATAGATATTAGTAGCTTAGCTTATGACGATACTACTGTAAGAAGCGATATCAATGACAATACTGCTGCTATTGCCGCTCATGGTATTGCAGACGAAGATATAAGTGCCACCAACGAAATCCAAACTCTATCTTTATTAGGAAGTGATTTAAGTATTTCTGGTACCGGTGGCAACACCATTACCCTACCTTCCGCTTCGGGAACAACTGGATCCGTATTCTTTGCCGATACCGATGGAACACAGACAGAAAACAACTCTCAATTCTTTTGGGACAACAACAATAATAGATTAGGGATAGGAACCGCTTCCCCTACGCATAAATTACAAGTTAATGGGCAAGTAAGAGCTACATCATTTGCAAATGCCAATGGCACAGCTGGTTCCCCGGCTTATCGTTTTAACGATGATAGTAATACAGGAATGTATAGAGCAGACACAGACGAATTAGGTTTCTCCTCTGCGGGAACTGAAGCCATGAGAATTGATGACTCACAAAATGTAGGTATCGGTGATTTCTCATTAGGCACGGTGGATGCCAATTTACATGTTAAAAGTGACACGGGTGTTCCACTAAAAATTGAACCAAGCACATCTACTCCTACTGGTACTAGTGGAGGTCAAATGTTCGTGTCCGATGATGACGGTATACTTTATATATATGATGGCACAAGATCTAAATGGCTAAGTATAGATAGAACTATGGTAGGTTGGGGTAGAAACAGCAATAACACAAGCAACGAGTATTTACGTCAATTTAATGGAGCTTTATCCAATCAAAATGGATGGCGAATGATACGAAACGGAACCATAACTGCAATATCTGCTCAATCTGATATAAACCAAACCTGGACTTTCGAGATTAGAAAGAATGATTCCAATACTGTAATTACATCAATTACAATGAACAATGTTCAAGGAAATCACAACAATACACTAAACATAGATATAAATGAGGGCGATTTTATTCAAGCATTCTGTAACGGTACCAGTGTTGATTACCCAGAAACACTAATTGAAATTGCTTGGAGAAAATAATATCCATTTAATATATGAATAAAATATCTACATATTTATTTTCATTAATTACTGTAGTCTTCTGCTTTTCAATAGATGCTCAAGATGCAGTTCATAATTATGGAAACATTCAAATTCACGAAGATGGTCTTGTTGGTTTCCATATGGATATTATAAACAACGGAGCGTTTAACCAAAATAAAGGATTGGTCGGTTTTTATTCATTAGATAAAGCCTTGACTATTTCTGGCGGATCCAACCCAGTATTCTATGATTTTGAAGTTGCCGTAGATAATGACCTTTACATTGACAATACAGTTGGAGTTTTGAATAATGCCAATTTCATTGCTGGGGATATAATTACTTCCAGGGTTGCATCTGAAGTCAATTTAAATTTTCTGAACAGTTCATTCTATAATGGAGAAAATAACAACACCAAAATAGATGGATATGCTGCAATCAGCAAAAAAAAGGAATTTACATTTCCAATAGGTCAACATGGAAAATTAAGAAGTTTAAGTATAGCATCGGTAACCTCAAACGATTATGCTAAATCTGCATACTTTTTTGAAGACCCCAATACACCGAGTATAGTTGGCACCAATTTCGACACTAATTTAAAGGAGAATGAATTTTTGGCAGTTAGCGAATATGAGTTTTGGCATTTAGAAAGTAATATCCCTTCAAAGATTACCTTAACTTGGGACGAGGATAGCAATGTTGAACTTTATGCTGATTTTATTTCAGATTTAAAAGTGGTAGGTTGGAGCGTAGTTGATAAAATTTGGGTAAATCTAGGTAGTACAAACGTTGAAGGTGACTTTAGTAATGGCTCTGTTACTTCTGAAGAATTTATACCAAATGACTACGAAATTTTAACCATAGGTGGCAATTCTGATATACTTGAAACATTAAGTAACATAACATTAGATAATTATTATATGACTCCTAATGGAGATGGCATTAATGATTACCTAAAAATTGATGGCGTAGAAAGTTCTGTTAATAATACGCTACAAATATTTAATAGATATGGTATTATGGTATACTCAAAGAAAAACTACGCAAACGAATTTAATGGTATTTCAAATGTAAGCGGCGTTTTCTCTCAAAACTCCGGACTATCATCGGGCATTTATTATTACATAATTACCTTAAATGACTTAAACATAAAGCACCAAGGTTATTTATACCTTACTACCTATCAGGATAAATAATCATAAAACCTTTTAAAGCCAAGATTTATTACTTTTACTATTCGTAATGAAATATTAATAATCCTTAGGGATATTCTCAATTGAAAAAAAACAAACACAGCTATGCAAAGAAGAACATTTATCAATAGAGCCAGTGTATCTGCCTTGGCAATTGGCATAACCCCTGGTATTTTTTTTCAAGAAGACCAAGAATATTCCATAGCGGAACTCATGGGCAAGGAGCAAATAGAATTATTTGGAAAAGATGTTAATTTAAGAAAAGAAGCTCATGATGCCTTCATTGAGATGAAAAGGGCAGCGTATAATGATGGTATTGATCTTAAAATTGTTTCTAGTTTTAGAAATTACGATCGACAAAGAGCAATTTTTGAACGTAAATATCTAACCTATACTGTTGATGATGAAATGGCTCCTTTAGATGCAATTGATAAAATTATTGAATATTCTACCATACCAGGCACAAGCCGACACCATTGGGGTACAGACATTGATGTCGTTGATGGTTATAGAAAGGTAGAAGGCGATGTTCTGGTTCCCCATAAATATGAAGGTGACGGACCCTATGTGGATTTTAAAAATTGGATGGATAAAAATTCAGAAACTTATGGCTTTTATTTAGTGTATACTGACGACACAAAAAGAAGAGGTTTTAAATTTGAACCTTGGCACTATAGCTATGCCCCACTTTCAATACCCATGTTAGAGCAGTTTAGAAGTAAAAATATTGCTTCACTTTTACTGCGTGAAGATTATGAGGGCGCTGAACATTTTACAATGGGTTTTTTAAGATCATATATTCAAAATAATATTTTAGACATAAACAGAAATCTATTATAAGCATTTTGTACTTTGGAGACTTGTATTAGAACACATTACCATGAGAAGAGGAAGTTGGAAAATTAGAATATTTATTGGTTTGGCAATAGTTGCCTTTGCATTTATCCAAAAATGTAATAATACAGAAGAAAACCCATACACGGGTCGTTCCCAACATATTACAATGTCATCTGAACAAGAAATTGCCATTGGTTTACAAAGTGCACCTGAAATGGCACAACAACATGGCGGACTATATCCAGACCAACGATTACAAGCTTTTGTTGAATCTGTTGGTAATAAATTAGTACAAAATAGTATTGCTCGTGAAACCCCTTATAAATATGATTTTCATTTGCTTGCAGATGGCCAAACTATTAACGCCTTTGCACTACCTGGAGGACAATGTTTTATAACTTATGCATTATTTTCTCAATTAAATGAGGCGCAATTAGCAGGTGTTTTAGGACATGAAATTGGCCATGTAATTGGCAGACATTCCGCGGAAAGAATTGCAGATAGCCAAACATGGCAAACAGCAACAATGGGAGCAATCGTTGGCGCAGGAGACATGGGAAGTATAGTTGGTAGCATAGGCCAAAACACCTTACTTACCAACGGTAGAGATGATGAATTGGAAAGCGATGAACTTGGAGTTCTTTTTATGATTCAATCAGGTTACGACCCTTATGAAATGATTAAGGTGATGGAAATATTAAAAGCCGCTGGCGGCCCTAACCGACAACCAGAATTTCAAAGCACCCACCCAGATCCAGAAAACAGAATTGAAAAAATAAAAGAAGCCATACAAAAGTATAAAAATCAAGGTTAATCGGATTTTTTGGTGATTTAAACTAGAGAACCTATTGTCTTGTGTAAATTTTTGTAACTTTGAGTTAGTCCCAAACTTATTTACCATTTATGATTTAACCCTAGTAGCTATGATTTAACCATAGAAGAACACTATAATGGGAACAATTACGAACATTAGAAATATATATGAGCAGGCGTTCGAAAATTGCAAACCAGTAATTTTGGTTACAATTTTAAAAGCTTACTCTATATTTTGTGCACTAATGATATTTTCGGCACTATATGCATTTGTATATAGAGCTCTAAATGGATTTGATTTTTAACGCGTTTTACTCTTTTACTTGAACACTATTTGGGGTAGAAATCTGTAATTTAAAATGGCTCAATTGAAAATTTCAATTGAGCCATTTTATTTTAAAGCCGTAACATTAAGAATCTTGTTCAATGACAACTAACACATCTTTGGCATTTGACATTTTAGCATAATCTTTAGCAGTATAACCTTGGTCGCTTTTAATATTTAAATTGGCTCCATTTAACAACAATACCTTCATTACTTCTGCCTTATTATATCTGGCAGCATACATTGCAGGTGTTAACCCTAAAGACTTTTCATTTAATTCTTCACCTATAGCTATAAGGCTTCTAACTTGATCAATATCTCCTTTTATAACCGCCTTGCATAATAAACTAATTTCATCATTGACGGAAACAGTACTACTTTCCTTTGAATTAGGTTGATTACCTGTACTTGCGTAAGAACTAGAAAGTGTAAATAAACTAGCACAAAATAAAAGTGTGATTGCTTTTTTCATAATATTTATATTTTTTTATTATTAATAATTGTTGATTAAATAAATTTAATCATATTTCATTGTGAATTAAATAATTTTAAGAAAGAAATAATAAATATTTAACAATTTAAAAACATTAAAAAAACCCTGTAACCGAATTTTGAAACAAATTCAACTACAGAGTTAAAGTTTTAAAAGTAGAAATCTTCTTAAATAGACCTAGCTACCCACAGCGGTTTCAATTAATTTAAGAGCTTCAATTGCATTAGATAATTCTGCATAGCGCTTTGCCGTATGCCCATGACTACTTAGAATCTTTAAATCAGCCCCGTTTTCGATTAACAACTTTAGTATTTCAACCTTATTATAACGCGCGGCATACATTGCAGGGGTCATGCCCAAAGATTTTTGATTTACATCTTCCCCTAAATCTATTAGACTACTTACGGTTTCCACATCGCCCTTTATTACCGCTTTGCAAAACGAGCTGATGTCAACTCTTGACACTAGGTCAATTTCTGATGTTGTTGTTGAAAAATTTGCTTTTTCTGCAGCCATTACGGTCGTGCCAATGGTAAGAGCTACCATAGATAATGTTAGAATTACTTTTTTCATGATGAATGATTTAATTGATGAATACATTATTGTATACATAGAAGACGTTAGTTGTATCTAAATGTTTCATCCTTTAACAGTCTTATAACGAAACTTTAACTAACAAATCTTTTAAAAAAATGAAAAATTGTTGCGATACTACCACTAATGAAAAAAGGTAAGTGTTCTAGTAGAATAACTTAATAGATCATAGTATTTTTGTTATCTTAAACTTAAGTATAGATGAACAAGAAAGTAATCTTAATGATATTAGATGGATGGGGTAAATCTCCAAACCCAGAAGTATCAGCAGTAGATAAAGCCAACACTCCGTTTATAGACAGCTTATATACCAAATATGCTAACTCTAACCTGCTTACAGATGGTATGAATGTTGGGCTACCTGAAGGACAAATGGGCAATAGCGAGGTAGGTCATATGAATTTAGGGGCTGGTAGAATTGTTTATCAAGATTTAGCTAAAATCAATAAAGCAGTTAAAGAAAATACTTTAAGTTCTGAGCCGGTTTTAAAAAGTGCTTTCGAATATGCCAAGAAAAACAATAAAAATGTTCACTTCTTAGGTCTTTTAAGTGACGGTGGTGTTCATAGCCACACCAATCATATTAAAGGATTAATCGCTGCAGGTAAAGAATCTGGTGTTGAAAATATGTATATACATGCTTTTACAGATGGAAGAGATGTAGACCCAAAAAGTGGAAAAGGTTTCTTGGAGGATATTGTACACTATGGCGCGGATAAAAACACAAAATTAGCTACAGTTATAGGTCGATATTATGCCATGGATCGTGACAAAAGATGGGAACGAGTTAAAGAAGCCTACGATGTTATTGTAAATGCAGAAGGTGAAAAATCAAATGACATTGGTAAAACTATTCAAAAAAGTTACGATAACGATGTTACGGATGAGTTTATACAACCTATAGTCATGACCAATACTGATGGCACACCTATTGCCTCTGTAAAAGAAGACGATGTTGTCATCTTCTTTAATTTTAGAACGGACCGTGGTAGAGAATTAACACAGGTTTTAAGTCAGGTTGATATGCATGAACAAAATATGCACAAGCTTAACCTGTATTATGTTACTTTAACTAACTATGATGAATCTTACAACAATGTACATGTCGTATATAATAAAGATAACATCATTGAAACACTAGGAGAGGTTATCTCTAATGCAGGCAAAAAACAAATTCGTATAGCAGAAACTGAAAAGTACCCACATGTTACATTCTTTTTCAACGGCGGCAGAGAAGTACCTTTTGAAGGTGAATCTCGTATTTTGTGTCCGTCACCAAAGGTTGCAACCTATGACTTACAACCAGAAATGAGTGCTTATGAAATTAGAGATAAAATAATTCCAGAAATTAATAAAGGTGATGTAGATTTTGTTTGTTTAAATTTTGCAAATCCAGATATGGTTGGTCATACAGGCGTTATGGAAGCAGCAATAAAGGCCTGTGAAACTGTTGATGCATGCGCAAAAGATGTAATAACTGCTGCAATTGAAAATGACTATTCAGTACTCGTTATTGCAGATCATGGTAATTGTGAAACTATGATAAATGAAGACGGAAGTCCAAATACAGCACATACCACTAACCCAGTACCATTAATTTTGGTTGATAAAGATATTCGCCATATCAAAGATGGTGTTCTTGGGGATATTGCGCCTACAATTTTAAAATTAATGGGTGTTGAAAAGTCGAAATTTATGACCCAAAACTCGTTGGTGTAAATTTAGACTCATTAGAAAGGATTAAATTTTATGATAAAAATAAAAACAGCCGAAGAAATTGAATTAATGCGTGAAAGCGCATTAATCGTTTCTAAAACATTAGGAATGATTGCCTCTGAGGTTAAACCCGGGGTTACTACACTTCAGCTAGATACTTTGGCTGAAACCTTTATTCGTGACCACGGTGCCGTACCTGGATTCTTAGGCTTATATGATTTTCCGAATTCATTATGCATGAGTCCTAACGCTCAAGTAGTGCATGGTATACCCAATAAAACTCCCTTACAAGAAGGTGATATTATATCAATAGATTGTGGTGCCTTAAAGAATGACTTTTATGGAGATCACGCTTATACTTTTGAAGTTGGTGAAGTTTCTCCAGAAGTAAAAAAATTATTAGAGGTCACTAAAAAGTCTCTTTATATTGGCATTCGAGAATTTAAAGTAGGAAATCGTGTTGGGGATGTTGGTTATGCCATTCAGAAATACACCGAAGATCATGGATATGGTGTAGTCCGTGAGCTAGTAGGCCATGGATTGGGCAGAAAAATGCATGAAGGACCTGAAATGCCAAACTACGGAAGACGTGGTAGAGGCAAAAAGTTTGCTGAAGGCATGACAGTGGCTATTGAGCCTATGACCAATATGGGAACAAAGAATATTAAACAATTAAAAGATGGCTGGACCATTCTTACAGCTGATGGTTTGCCAAGTGCACATTTTGAACACGATGTTGCCATTGTAAATGGTAAACCAGAATTACTGTCTACTTTTAAATATATCTATGATGCTTTAGGCATTGTTAGTGACGAGGAGAATGAATTTACAGCCTCCAAATTAGGTAGCTAGGTAAAAGACATGAAGAAACTGTTTAAATTTTTTCTAAATCTTGTTCCCCGCCCTATTTTAATATCACTAAGTTATTTAATACAGCCCTTTTTTAAACTATATTATAAAGGAACTACCTATGAAGACCCAATAGACGGGAATACATTTCGTGGTTTTTTACCTTATGGCTATGAACACCCAAGGGAGAATGTTTTATCACCTTCTACCCTATCTTTAGAACGACATAGGTTGCTCTGGCTTTTTTTAAAGAGCGAAACTAATTTTTTCACGGCCCCATTGCAAGTTTTACATTTTGCGCCAGAACAGGCATTTTATAAAAGGTTTAAAAAGTTAGAAAATATTAAGTACACCACAACAGATTTAAATTCACCATTAGCTGATGTGAAAGCAGATATTTGTAATCTTCCGTTTAAGGATAACACTTTCGATGTTATTTTATGTAATCATGTTTTAGAACATATTCCTGATGACAACAAGGCTATGAGCGAATTATACCGCATTTTAAAGCCTGGCGGATGGGGTATATTTCAGGTTCCACAAGATTTAAATAGAGAAATAACCTTTGAGGACAATTCTATTACGGACAAAGTAGAAAGAGCCAAAATTTTTGGACAATATGACCATGTGCGCATATACGGAAGAGATTATTTTGACATATTAAGAACTATTGGATTTAAAGTTGAGGAAATAGATTTTACCAAACAACTTACACCCATAGAGATAGACCGGTACAGACTTGCTACTGGTGAAATAATACCTTATGTAAAGAAATAATTATTTCACTACTAAACTCTTAAATCCTTTTGTAAGAAACTCATGAGTTTCTCCATTCGAATCTAAATAAACAATATACGCTTCTAAAGTTTTATTCTTATTTATCAATTTAAAAGCTTCATCTAAATCCATCGCCATAAAAGCCGTAGCATAGGCGTCAGCAGTTGCACAATTATCTGCTAATATAGTAACTGCAAGCGTATTTGAAATTTGTGTAAACCCAGTCTTGGGGTTTACAGTATGAACATATTTTTTTCCTGTAACTTCATCAATCCTAAATTTTCTATAATTTCCAGAAGAAGCTAAAGCTCTATTATTTAAATTAATTAAAATCTTTGTGGTTCTATCAAATTCTGTCTCTGGGTCATCAATACCAACTACCCAATCTTTTTGTTTTAATACATTACTCCCTTTTGCAACTAGCTCCCCACCTACTTCTACTAGGTAATTTTCTACCCCTTTAGCATCAAGCATTGCGGCAAGACGGTCAATTGAATATCCTTTTGCAATTGCATTAAAGTCTAAATAAATATTAGGGTTAGATTTTATTACGTGATTTTGGTCATTTATAAAAACCTTATCAAGACCTACAAAATTCAATAAACTATCTACTCGTAAACTATCTAAAGCTATTTGGCCTTTTGGACCAAACCCCCAAGCGTTCACTAATGTACCAACTGTAGGGTCAAAGAATCCTTTAGTATCTGCATAAATTGTCTTGGAAAGTTCAAATACGTCTTTAAACATCCTATCCACTACAACAGTGGTATCTCCTTGATTTATTTTTGAAATATCAGATTCTGGTAAATACGTGGATAATGATTTATTTATTACAGCAAAAACAGAATCTATATCTTTTTGTAAATCAATATCTTCAGAACCAATAGCAATAATATTATATGATGTACCTAATGCAGCACCTCTAAATTCATTACGATACTGCTCAGAATCGTTTAGAGCGCAGGAATAAAATAACCCTATAATTATACCATATATTAAAAACCTATTCATCATATCTCAACTAAACCGTCATAATCAACTATATATTCCTCATCTAAATAAACCGGCAAATTGTGGTCCGCCGCATTTACCAAACCTACTCCTGCATAAAATGTAGCAGCTTCAAACTTAATGGCATGCTCTTTCATTTTAATAAGGTCAGACATAAAGAAATCCATATCCTTTGGATCACCTGGGTATTCAATAGCCTTAACCACTACAAAGCGCATTTTCTTATCCTTGGTACAAACAAATTGTGGATTCTTTCGTAACTCACTATTCACCGCTAAAAATTCAAATCCGGCTTCTTCTAATTGTTTACCAACTATATTCATAGCCAAATTATGAAGCTCTTGTTCTGTTAATACATGCATTTAAATAAATTTGATAAAAAAGCCGATACATTCAGTATCGGCTATAATATTGTGTTTCAAGGTGTTAAATATTACCCACCGAAATCATCAAAACGTATATGCTCATCTGGGATACCAAAATCTTCACCCATTTTTTGAACTGCTTTGTTCATTAACGGAGGTCCACAGAAATAAAGTTCAATATCTTCTGGTGACTCATGATGATTTAAATAGTTTTCAATTACACAATTGTGAATAAATCCTACAAAACCATCTCCTGGAGCGTCTATATTTTCTTTTACTTTCCAGTTATCAACTTCCATTGGTTCTGAAAGTGCCAAATAGAATTTAAAATTAGGAAACTCTTCTTCTAGCTTATAGAAATGGTCTAAATAAAACAACTCACGTTTAGAACGACCACCATACCAATAACTTACTTTTCTATCGGTCTTTAATGTTTTGAATAAATGATATAAATGTGAACGCATTGGCGCCATACCTGCACCACCACCTACATATAGCATTTCAGCATTAGACTCGTTTATGAAAAACTCCCCATAAGGTCCTGAAATTGTTACTTCATCACCTTTCTTAAGATTAAAGATATAGGAAGATGCTACACCCGGGTTTACATCCATCCAACCGTTTTTAGCACGGTCCCATGGTGGAGTTGCAATACGTACATTCAACATTATCTCTCTTCCTTCTGCAGGGAAAGAGGCCATTGAATATGCTCTTTCAACCGTTTCTGGATTCTTCATTACTAAAGGCCAAAGATTAAACTTATCCCATTCCGCCTGAAATTTATCTGGAGTTTCATGTTCCTCTGGGTGAGCCGTAATATCCATATCTGCAAATTTAACTTCACATTGAGGTATCTCAATTTGAATATATCCACCTGCCTTATAACCCATATCCTCAGGAATTTCAACTACAAATTCCTTAATAAATGATGCTACGTTATAATTACGTACTACTTTTCCTGGCCATTTCTTAATACCAAAAACCTCTTCTGGTATAGTAATTTCCATATCTTGTTTTACCTTAACTTGACATGCTAAACGTGCTCCATGGTTTAATTCCCTTTTTGAAAAGTGAGGCGTTTCAGTAGGTAAAGCTTCACCGCCACCAGAAAGTACATGGCACTCGCACTGAATACATGTTCCACCACCGCCACAAGCTGATGGTAAAAATACTTTTTGATTTCCTAAAGTTGACAATAAGGACCCGCCAGATGCAACTTCAATTTTCTTTTCTCCATTAATGGTAATTGTCACAGGACCTGATGGAGATAATTTTTGTTTGGTAAACAGAAGCAATGCCACTAATACCATTAATAATATTAGAAATGCGACAACGGTTATTAGTATAGTTCCGCCTGTACTTGCAGCTAAAATCATATTTATTTATTTACGTCGTTATAAGAAATAACTTTTTCGTCAATTTCTTTGTTCTTTTCTACTATTACTTCTTCCTGAACAGGCGTTACAACCTCTGGCTGAATAACTTGATTCACTTGCTCCGTAGCCTCTTCAGCATCATCTCCGCCACCAGTTAACATTCCTCCAAAACTTTGAAATCCAATACCCATTAAACCAGTTATAATAAATGTAATACCTAAACCTCTTAAAGGAGCAGGAACGTTACTATATCTAATTTTTTCGCGTATGGCTGCAATTGCCAAAATCGCTAAGAACCATCCAATACCTGAACTAACACCATAATTGAATGCCAAACCCAATGTTTCAATTTCTCTTGCCTGCATGAATAAAGACCCACCAAGAATTGCACAGTTTACCGCTATTAATGGTAAGAAAATACCCAATGAGTTATATAATGAAGGTGAGAATTTCTCCACAACTATCTCTACCAATTGTACCATTGTAGCAATGGTTGCAATAAATAAGATAAATGATAAAAAACTAAGATTATAATCTGCATATTCAGGACCCAACCAAACTAAGGCTCCGTCTTGTAATAAATATTTATCTAACAACCAGTTCATTGGTACCGTAACTGCCAATACAAATATAACAGCAGCACCTAAACCTACAGCAGTAGCCACTTTTTTGGATACCGCCAAATAAGAACACATCCCCAAGAACACGGCAAATACCATGTTATCGATAAAGATGGACTTAAAAAATAATTCTACATGTTCTAACATAATTTCTACTTAAATGTCTGTTTAATTCTCTTCTACAAGCGCAGGGTTTCTTGAACGCTGAACCCAAATTATAATACCAACTACTATTAGAGCCGCTGGAGGAATAATCATAAAACCATTATTCTCATAGCCTGTAGCATACAAACCTGTTTTCTCAATTGGATCTCCTAAAACCGGAATCCCAAATAAAGTTCCCGACCCTAACAACTCTCTAAAGAATCCCACGATTACCAAAATAACTCCGTAACCTAATGAGTTTCCAATTCCATCCAAAAATGAACGCCATGGTCCGTTAGCCAAAGCAAAAGCTTCAAAACGTCCCATAATAATACAGTTAGTTATAATTAAACCAACAAATACGGCTAACGTTTTACTTAACTCGTATTGATAGGCTTTAAGAACTTGATCTACAATAATTACCAATGTTGCAACTACAATTAGCTGCACAATGATTCTAATTTTAGATGGAATAATATTTCTCATTAATGAGATTACTACGTTACCAGCACCTAAAACGAACATTACAGAAACAGCCATCACTAAAGATGCCTTCAATTCTGCCGTAATAGCCAAAGCTGAGCATATTCCTAGAACCTGTATAGTAATAGGGTTATTATCCGCAAGCGGATCCGTAATTAGATTTGTATCTTTTTTTGATAGTAGTGCCATATTACTTTGCTCTAATTGTTTCTAAATAAGGTTTGTATAATTTGACAGTTTCGCTAATCATAGCAGAAACACCGTTGCCGGTAATTGTAGCACCTGCTAAGGCATCTACTTCATTATCATCTTTTGTTTTATTCAATGGATCATTGTTACCTTTAGCAACTGCGATACCGGCGTATTGAGTACCATTTAAAATAGTTTCCCCTTTAAAATCATCCATGAAATAGCGCATTTTAATATTTGCACCTAAACCAGGAGTCTCCCCTTTATGGTCAAAATAAACACCTTGTACAGTCATGGTTTCATCTAAAGCGATAAAGCCCCAAATGGCATCCCAAAGCCCTTTACCGTACATTGGGATGATGTAGAATTTTTTCCCATCTTTCTCCCCAATAAAAACTGGCAATTTATAAGGCTCACCTTTCTTTATGTTTGCTAATTGCTTTTTTAAATCGATTAAATACGCTTCGTTATCTTCAGTAATTTTATCGCCTTGTATAACCAATTGCTCTTTAATATAACTTGCAAACTCACCTTCTACTACATCTGTAGGTATAAAGTTTACGCTACCCGCATCATCGCCATTTTCATTTACGCCCATTGCATAAAGAATATTCTGCTGCTTTTCAAAACGTTCGTTTTCTTTAATATTAGGTCGTAATGCCGATGCCAAGAATGCAAGTATTGAACCAACTACCACAACCATAACAGCAGCAAAAACTACTGTATACACGTTACTATCTGTTTTTAGTGCCATAATTAAACTGTTTCAGCTTTAAGTTCTTCTGCTTTACCATCTGTATCTTTTGGGTAGATAGTAGCATTCTTTAATCTGTTCATTCTATTCTTAATATTACCCCTAACCACATAATGATCAATTGTAGGTGCAAATACATTCATTAAAAGAATTGCCAAGAAAACACCTTCTGGGTATGCCGGATTAAATACACGAATCATTACAGAAATGAAACCTATAAAGAAACCGTAGTACCATTTACCTTTATTTGTTTGCGAACCTGTAACTGGATCAGTAGCCATATAGACAATACCGAATGCCAAACCACCTACGATTAAATGTTTCCAAAAATCGAAACTCATTAAACCATAGAATTTGCTAGATTCACCTACCCAACCAAAATCAACAACTTGATTGAATATTAAGCCCATTACCAATGAACCAATAACAGCACTTACCATTATTCTCCAGCTAGCAATTTTTGTAAAAATCAAAAATAAACCTCCTAAAAGAATAAGAAACGCCGATGTTTCACCTACTGAACCTGGTATAAAACCGAAAAACATATCTGATACAGAATAGGTTATATCTGCTCCTTTATTCTGAGCTAAGTACCCTAATACTGTTTCCCCAGATATAGCATCAACGTTTGCTCCAGCAAGTATTTCTTCTGAACGCTCGCGAGCACCATATACCCAAACTTTATCACCACTCATCCAGGTTGGATAAGCGAAGAACAAGAATGCCCTAATAGTTAATGCAGGATTTAGAATATTCATTCCCGTTCCTCCAAAAACCTCTTTACCGATAACAACACCGAATACTACGGCTACTGCCAGCATCCAAAGTGGCGTATCAATAGGAACAATTAATGGAACTAACATACCAGTTACCAAATAACCCTCTTCTACTTCGTGACCTTTAATTACTGCAAAAATAAATTCCACAATAAGACCAACTGCATAAGAAACTACTACTAATGGCAATACCTTAATAATACCAATCCAAAAATTATCCCAAGTAAGAAAATCGTTCATTAAAGAAAAATCTGCAGGAAAACCGTTAATAGCAGAAAAGTGCTGATAACCCGCATTGAACATAGAAAATATTAACACTGGTACTAGCGCCATTATTACCGTATTCATTGTACGTTTTAAATCATCTGCCGATTTTACATGGGTACCACCTGCATGAGTAGTCTCATCTGGTGAAAACAAAAAAGTATGAAAGGCATTAAAGGCAGGAGCCATTTTC
>TARA_R110002051_G_scaffold325714_1_pt1 | contig 14889 bp, 5 predicted proteins | sample TARA_R110002051 | Tara Oceans TARA_R110002051 (sample SAMEA4397023) | marine metagenome | biome: Polar Biome; feature: [MES] marine water layer (ENVO:01000295) within the mesopelagic zone...; material: water (ENVO:00002006), including particulate matter (ENVO:01000060) such as......
AGAGAAAATATTAATTTTTTAATTGATGACTTTGTTATCACCGAAGCACCCCTTCCGATACCAGAAGATAAGGGCGTGATTAAAGCACCATTGAAGATTATGCCTAAGGCTGTTAGAATAGTAGCCACAGATACCCTATTACATTGTTGAGGTGAGTTTATGATTAATCCAAAAGTAAGAAACCATCATTACAAGAGAATGCTCCCATTAGACTATGCTCTATGGTTTGCTACTCATAATAATGTTGATATTGATATTGAAATAGAATATTCACGTAATGGTCGTAAAAGCATTGAAGAACAGGTTTTAGCGCAAAAAGAAGTATTAGAAATTGAAGAGCCTTCTGAAGAGTCAACGGAAGAAGTATTTAAAGCAACATCAGAATCTGTATCAGAATCTATAGAATCTCTGTCAGAAATTACAGAAGAAGAAGAAGTTGCAACAGTAGAAGATATTCCAAATAGCGAAAATTTCCCTGAATCATTATCATATGATTCAATGACCGCAAAAGAACTCAAAGAAGAATGTAAGTCTCGTGGATTGCCCGTCTACGGAACAAAGGCTACACTTGCGCTGAGACTAAAGCGCAATGATGAGGGTATTTCAGAGTCCACGACAGAAACCGAAGCCCCCGCTAATGCGGCTGCTGAGGAAGAGTCGGACATCCCCGCTGATGAAGCGGCTGTGACCAATGGTGAGACAAATGAAAATAGTGGAAAATAAAAACCTGTTAATGCGTAAGAATGATGAAATAAAACATGAAATAAGAGTAGACCCCGATGATGGGGAACTCATTATGGAAGTTTGGATTCGTGATATCTCTTTTTTAGATATACAAAGAGCCGCCCAAGAAATGTTTGATGTGGGAAAAAACGGTGTAATGAGTCTAAACCTTGAAGGATATTGGGAATACGCCTTCACTACTTGGATTACAAAAACTAATCCAGATTTGTCTAAAGAAGAACTATTGAACATTAAAGGATATGTTGGAGAGCAAATTTCTGCCCTTCTACCTAATCCTGAGGAATTGGGGAAGATGATGTCGGGGGGGTTTACCAAAGGCGAGAAGCGCTGATTGAGAAATTTCTCAGTCGGAAGCGGGTCGTCACCCCCGAAGATATCACCCTACAACTGGAGATGTGGTCGTATATTATAGCGAAACACTTCTCCATTTCCATAAAGGATGTGCATGAAATGAGCCCTGAACAATTCACACAATCTCTTACATGGGCGATGGTAGGTCGTAAAGAAGAAGAGAAAGCAAATAAAAGACAAAAGCAATCATCAAAACAAGGTAGTAGAGAAACAGTTTCTCTTGATTATGATTGGGCTATGGGAGATGATTTCTAATGGTAGCAATGGCGGGCTTAACTACCGCCTTGAGTGGGTTAGCATCAGGCGCAAGCGCTGTATCAGGTCTTTTTTCTTCAATAGGTTCTATATTTAGTGGCGCCATGTCCGGTGTAAGCGCAGCAATTGGTAAAATTGTAGCATGGGTCAAAGAGAAGTGGCAAGGAGTTAAAGATTGGTGGAATGATAATATCCAACCTATTTTCGATGGTATAGGTCAGGCATGGGATGATTCTGTAGCCGCTATACAAGGAGCGATAGATAGCATAGATTTAGGAGAGTTCTTTTCTTATGATTATTGGTTTGGGCCCGATGGCCTTTTTACTACTATTTTGAATTTTATATTCCCTTGGGATGCGCTATTTGATTTATCTTTACCCGCAGTATTAACTTGGGGTTATTGGTTTGGTGAAGATGGTGTCTTTACCAAATTAGCCGATTTTTGTCTCAATAGTTTTGATTGGGATGCGTTATGGAGTTTTGATATAATCAAGTATTTAACTTGGGATTATTGGTTTGGTGAAGACGGTGTATTTTCAGCAATAACAGGTTTTGGTATAGATTGGGATGATTTATGGAGTTTTGAATTACCCGAAGTATTAACTTGGGATTATTGGTTTGGTGTAGAAGGTATATTTGCAACATTAGTGAGTTTTATTGATTGGGATGCTATCTTTACTATGCCTACATTAGATAATATATTTACTTGGGATTATTGGTTTGGTTCAGAGGGTGTATTTAATTTTACGAGATATATTAATTGGGATAATATTTTTGATATTGAAATACCTTCTTGGTTAACTGTTGTATGGTGGACAGATTTATTCGATGATATTATAGATGGGATAGGAGATGGTTTCATGGGATTTGCTACATGGTTGGGTGGAATCTTTATGGGCCCTATAAATACCCTGATTAGTGGTATCAACTCTCTTTTTGCTGGTATTGATTTTGAAGTTACTATCCCTAACCCTCTTGGTGATGATTGGACAGTTGGTATGGATTTATCAGGTTGGCAAATACCACTGTTAGCAAAAGGTGGTATTGTAACTGGGCCGACCTTAGCCATGATTGGTGAGGCTGGGCCCGAAGCGGTTATACCGTTAAGTGGGTCAAATGCAGGACAGGGACTTGGTTCAACTTTCAATATTACTATCAATGCGAGTGGATTAACTGACCGCACAAATAAACGTGACTATGCACGGAGATTAGGTAATGAGATTCAAAGAGAACTTTCACGGTCATTAGGTGGTTCAACAATGAGGGCGGGTAGATAATATGGTATCAGCATCAGATGGTTATGGAACTCCTATCCGACTATGGTTTGATACAGGTAATACCATGTTGGGTTTGGGCGAAGATATTAATTTACCACCAATGGATTTGATGGCTACATCTATTTCTTTGAGTGTAGAACGTAAAGTTGGCGGTATGTCTATGCCCTTCACGGGCGGAATGCGTTTTGCTTTAGACCTGAATATGGTAAATTCAACTATTATTATTGAAGGTATCTTTGTTGATGATACTCATGATAGGAGAGTGATTGCAGCGCAGGCTGCAAATGCATACTTAGATTTCGCTCTTGATAGTGAGAGTTGGTTATCCACTGGTAAACTCTCACCTACGCCTGTAGCAAATTATGCACAATTAGTAGACCGTCCGTTAACCCTTAAAGATAAGGGTGGAGTAGAGTGTGTGATTAGTTTCGCTGCTGCGAACCCCATAAGTGTAGCGGCTTCTACAGCATACACCTCTACTATCAATATGGGAAGCCCTGTATCTATAACAGCGGCACAATTGGCTACACATATTGCTACTGCTGTGAATACAACTATGAGCGGAACTGCAATTGGTGCAACTGTTACTACTTCTCAATTAGTTCCTATTGCAGGTAGCAGTTTAATAACATTAACAGCGGGTGCAACAGGCTCTCACTCTCTTGGTGTTACATTTGCTGGTAGTAGTGGGTTTATACCATATTTTAGAGCCTTTGGTGGTGGATATGATGGGTCTACTGGAAATCCAAAATCTGCTGCTGATAAAGTGCAAGATTTGTATGGTATTCTACACAATACTTCAAGAAATGAATTGGCTATCGTGGGTGCATTAGTTGCTGGTGGTGTTGCTGTTGCTGCTGTTGCTCTTACAGGTGGATTAGCCGCTCCCGTTATTGGTGCGGGATTAGCGGGCGGAGCAGCCGCTGGTGGATTGTTTAACGCTAAAAATGATTATCCGATAGGTCTTCAGATTCCTTATAAGTCAATGATACAGGCGGTTAATACAACAGAAGATTATGTTGCAAGAAATTTTATTCAACAAACTGGGTGGTTTAAAACTGTAGCAAATAAATTATCAGATAATAATACATTATCCGCAGGTAGTGATTTTGTTGAAGGAGATGATAGAAGTGGGATTAAAGGGACTATACAAAAATTTGATGTTGGGTATGCTGCTGGTGAGAACGTCTACACTTACCAAATGGTCTTTGCTCCGATAGATATGATATTAGCATGAGGGTGAAAAAATGCCTATCATGTTACAATCAAATCACGCCATACAATTTGATGGTGTTTCAGATGGAGTGATTATTCCCCAAGGATTTCATAGTAAAATAGGACAAGAATATGACCCTACTGATAATTCTCGTAGAAGTTCTTCTGATATTGTTTCGGTAAGTTCTCAAGGAAATAAAGGTAAGAGTATAATTTCAGATGCCTTACCAACAAAATTGTGTATTGAGGCATGGGTAGTCCCTGACTGTGGGGGAGTAGTTCTTCAAAAAGAAGGCCAATTTGAACTATCTTTAGGAACAATTGATACTCCCGGCCCAGCAATATTTGAAGCCAATATAAGAGGTAATAGTGGTCTTGATAAAGTTATACTAAGAAGCGCACTACCAATTTCAAATGGTTATGATGGTCAGATATACCCCCCCTCTACTTATGGTGGTATAGATGATTCCTTCAATCGTTTTGATTCAGGTAAAGACGATGCTACATCTTTGAATATAAATCAAAGACCGCTGTATCATATTGTAGCCAGTCTTCAAGGTGGTGTAGCAAAACTATTCATTAACGGAGAAATTGTTTGTAAACAAACTATTGCTGGGGAATATAATTTAGTGCAAAATGATGACCATGTTTACATTGGTGGTAAAGGTGGGGAATTTAGAGGAGTTATCGAAGGAATCCATATTTCTACAAGTTTTAGTGAAGAAATGACGGGTAGAAGCGCCCCATTAGTTTCTGCTGAAACATTGTGTTTATACAGATTTGAAGAGCCTATTACTCCTTTTTCTACAGTTTATGATTTAACAGCAACTGAACCTCATGGAGCAAGTAGTTACAATGATGATGGTTTAGCCGTTGCTATTACTAATCTTTCTACAATAACTGTATCTCCAGCAAATGCTCAGGCTATGGCGAATGCTCTAACAGGAAAAACGATTACAGATACTTATGTAGATTTTACAGTCACCCCTTATTCTACTGGAAATTATGACGTATATGATAATAAAACCACTCCCGGCACAGTAGTATCCCAAAGCATCCCTCATGTTCCTTATAATTTACTCATTAATCCCGGAGCAATACATAAAGATAGTAAGAAACCTAATCAAAAACCACCTGAGCGTGTAAGACTTCACCGTATTAACATTACTTCGGGTGAAATGTTAGTCTCCAGTATTCATTTAGATTTTCCTAATTCTACAGCGGGGGGTTTGAGGGGACTACTTCATACTACACATATCACTGATTATGGGGCGAATTACTTCGTTATTATATCAGGAGATTTTCTTATTGATAATGGAACAGGTCAGCCCTATCAACCACCACATTTAGCAACTCAATTAATTGATAGAACAGGACAGATGTTAATTGATGAAGGTTTATCTGAACAACACGCAATGGTTTACTCAAGTCGTATGTCTACCACAGATAAAGATGTAAATAATCCATTTGCTGTTGCTTGGCCCAGCGATTTAGATGCTTTATTTCAAGTAGGGCATTCGGGTCGCCATGTATTGAATCATGTTGATGGGCATCATTATCTAAGGAATATGCCTCGTGCTAACGATGAATTACTTGACCAGCAATCAGGTAACGCAGATGTTCTTACATTGATGTATGATGAAACGGCTAAAGGTATTGATAAACAGTTTCCTATCAATAGTCTTGTTGATTATTATAGAGAAATAGCACGATTTGATGTCCTTAAAAAAACTAATTCTTCCTTTGTATATGAAGCAGTAGATAACGGATTAAATGACCCTAATAAAAAATTAATTGCTATTGGTGGAACCTCTGGTGGAAAAACCTTTGATACCCTTCCTTTTGTATTAAAAGGGCCCGTGCCTAAATCTGCAAGCGATGTAGATGATAATATTCGTAAATTTCATCTTCGCCCTTCCAGTGAAAGCAGAATTGCTTTACTTCATGTTCCTGAATTAAGTGCTGATGGTTTAGCGCCATATGTAGAAATACATTACAATGCTATAGATTGGACTGGAGTATCTGTAAGTAAAACAACCCCTATGTTAATGATAGAGAAAACTGTGCCTGCGAGTAATTATAGTTTAGGTGGTGGAGCATATGTAATTGATAGAATAATCGCATCAATTGCAAGTGGAAAAACTCTGTATTCTCCGGGTGGATATATTGATGTCTCCATAGCAGAAGAAGGTGGTTTAGAACCTAAAAATTATACTCATTCATTTATAGGAGATAATAGTGAAGGGTTTGAAAGTGATGAAGAATTAGATGAAAGTTTTACTCCACAGAATTTCACCCCCGAAGCGGGTGGAACTCAAGGAAATATTACTCCTCAAAATATTAATGCTTCTCATACTACAAAAGCAGAACATGATTCAGTTTTTAATAGACTACTAATAGAAAGAGTAGAATCAACTGCATCGCTCTCTCAGATAAAAACCGCCCGTAAAGACCCGTATACTGAATCGGGTTCAGGTGACGGTCAATTTGATATTGCTTTAACATCGGGTGCGTCCCCAATACACGAAGTTTTTGATATCATAGATAATCGTGCTTTACTTTATGAAGGGGACGCAGTGCATCGTTTCTTTATACAACCCTCGGATAGGAGAAGAACTAATCAGTTACAATATTTAAGAACACGAAATGAAAGAGAAGATGGGTCAAATAGAGTGAATTTATTTCACATTATGACCAGAGCACGACTCCGTAGTATAGCAGAAGTTGAAGGAGAGGAAGGTGGCCGCTATACAGTAGTAAATTGTGTAGGACTTTCTGATGTAGCCCTTACAAGAAGTGTTAATGAAATAGGTTCAGGAAGCCCTGATTCTCATGTTGTTAAAGAAATTGACCCTAACGCCCCAGTTGTATCTGTTACATTAGGTGGTATTGGTCAGGGTGCATATGATACTAAACCCTCATTTGACCCCAGCCCATTAGCACGATTACCATATACTACAAGAAGAGGATTTGCATGTTTAGGCACCGCCGTGCGTATTGATTTATCTGTTTCACCTGTTCCTATGCAGTATATACAAGTTTTACCGTTGAATAATAATAGTCCTGATTTAGAAAATTGGGGCACATATCCGTTCCCATCTATAGGGAGAATTTATCTAAAAACGGGGGCAAACGCCGCATATGATTCTAAAACAGGTGTATCTTTTATGTTCACCAGTGGGAGTGTATCTGATAAGAAATTTATTTTATCCAATGGAAGTTCTGTAGCCACTTTTCAAGAGTGGGTAATAAAGACCGGAATTTCTACTAATGCCTCTACAGTTACTGGAACTAATACAGCCACATTTGAACTTAGTGAAGTTATTATGGGAGATGCACATTTTGTTTCTGAAAATACTATTTCAGATGGAACTACTGTAAATGATAGAATGTTTCAATCAATGGATAATATATCACATGATTATCAGTTAGGAACTCAATTTGCATCTACTCGTGCCTTAGTTGAAATTCCACTTTTCAAAGATTTATTCTTTGAAGATACTGTAAAGAACGTTTATCCCAGCCCCGATAATTCTTTGAAATTACATTTTGATACTTCTCTTACAGCACATACATGGAACCCCAGTCCTGTTGGAAGGCGATATCCATCTATACCACCAGCAGACCGGGGCTCTTATTCTGCTCATTTTGATAATATAATAAAAGATAAAAATTTATCTCACTCGTCTATTATTCAGTGGGAATATATACCAACAGTATTTGAAATTACAACACCGGGCAGCGGTTATACTGCTGATGCTGATGCTACTGTTACGGGTGGTAGCGGCACCGATATGCTCTTAGAAATTACTTCTGTAGGTGGTAGTAACGCTATTACAGGAGTTATAGTAAAGACCGTAGGGTTAGGTTTTGTGGAAGGAGAATCAATTACAGTTGTTCAGACGGGCGGTTCTTCGGGGGCACTCAAAATTATCACATTAGGGCATTATAGAGTGTATGTAAATAATCCTAAAATGTTCCCTGATACAGTAATAACCCCTACGGGTTATTATAATGTAGACGGGGTAGATATTTACAGACAAGCGTTTTTATCATCAGGACATTGGTTTATTTATTCAAATTCTCCTACTACAGATGGTTATTTGAAAATTCATGATAATCCGTCTTTTTTTCATAAAGATTTTTTAGCAAAAATAGAAGTGGGCATGGCTGTATTTGTAGGGGGTGGATATAATTCAGAAACCCTTATTCCTTTAACAGGAGATTCATTAAATCCTGCATCTGCTTTTGAAAATAGAAATGAGTATTATCATGATGCTGCGAGTGTTAAAACTCAAGGCGGTAATGTAGATTACGGATTAAGACAATATGCAAGTGCTGTTGAATTTAAAGCAGGCCCCACAACAAATCCTCATATTCCTAAAACAGAAAATAAAAGAGCAAGGGGTATTATTCAAGCAATTCATCCTGCAACCGGGTTAGGTAATTATGGGATAGCAATATTGGCTATGAGCCCCGAAGATGCAGAAAAATTTCCTAATATTACACCTGATTTGGATAGAAACAGTCACTTACAATTTGCTATAGGAGAACCACATTATCTTCTTACTGCTACATCTCCTAATGGGAGTGCTCAACGGTTAATATATTTGGGTGAGGCTTCTAAAGTTATTTTTCCTCATCTTTCAGGGACTCCTACTTCAAATGACGGTTTAGTTGGTATTTTAGTGGCTTATCCTACTTATACCGGCGGCACTGTCCCCCCTATTTTTGATAAGGCAAACACTGGTTGGTATTTAGGTGGTCAAGAGATACTTCTTGAAAGAAAGGGATACGATATAGAATTTATAGAGGGAGATAAAACTCACCGCTCTTTAGAAAATAATTTGAATATTAGTCATACAGGTAGGGCTGCTCAGGGAAACTCACATTGGGAATTTCTTGTAATAAATACAGCCGCTCCAACTCAATTAACTATAAGAAAAGGGCCGAATACAGACATTGAACCATGTTTAGTTCAACAAGATTCTCTTGGTTTGGCTATGAATATAGGCGACCATCTTTATGTTGAACACTTTTTAAACACTACTCAAAAGGTCTTCTATTTAGGTCAAATAGCACAAATACAAGAGGGTATGGTCTATCAAGGTTCAATCACAGCAAAAACAAGAAATTCTGAATCTCTTATTACTTTAGTAGCCCCTATTGATTTAGCAGGGGCTATGTATGCTGAAATACTTGCGGCCCAAGTAGCCGCTGCTGCCGATTATACTGATTGGTCAGTAGCAGGCGGTGCTCCCGGCAATCCTCATCATAGAATGTATATGAGAATTGGTTGTCATGATGTAATGAAAAATGATGACGAGGCTATATTAAATAGAAAATGGCTGTATCCATATAGTGCTGGTGGTTTTCGTAAAGGAGATACAATATGGGCTAATATGACTTATAATAATCCTCATGCAATGCAAGGTATGTTTTGTAAAAGTAGAGGAATATTTAATGAAACATTAGTATGGAAAGATTTCAATGGTGGAGAAGGACTTTTAACGACTAAACCTCGTAGTTCTATACCGATAGAAAATTTCTTGATAGGAAATACTTGTCTTGAAACAGCACAAAATTATACTCAACATGTAAATAAAACAATTGAATTGAATTACGCTAATCTCGGTTTGAATAACCCACCAATAGTTGCATATATTGACCCATATCTTTGTAATGAAGAGCATGCTCGTGTTTTACTTTATGATGTAGTGCATGACCGTGAGTTTGTAGCATTTCAGGATTTGTATATGCAAGTTCAAACAAGTGATAAGACTCCTGAAATCGGTTGGAATAGAGAATTTACTTCATGGAATTATGTAGATGGGACAGATAATATAGAATTAGTAAGACATGGAGTGAATATAACTGGTTCAAAACCTAATGCATTTATGACTCAAATAGATGTGCCTAATGGTTATCCTACACAAAATAAATATCTTAATCCTACTGCAAGGTCTAATTTTATCGAAGGGGCTTATGCACATAATCTTGCTAATCAAATGGCAGGAGATATACAAAGCCCAGTAAAGGGTATTATAACGAGTCTTGCAGATTTAGGTAGTCGTATGTGGTCTCATAAAAGAGGTTCAGGGTATAACCCTGCTGGAACTCTTTCAAATCTCCCTACATCAGGTGGTTTTGGCTCAGGTTTGACTGTAACTATAACTGTCAATTCTGCCGGAAAATTATCAACAATTCCTACTGTGTTTGGGACAAGTAACGGCATAGGATATAGACATGGAGATATAATTAAAGTAAACCAAAGCGGTAGTGGCGCAGGAACGCCGGGTCATAACGCTGAATTTAAAGTAGCAACAACTGCAAGTAATTTAGTAGCAAATTTGCACACAAATACTCAAAGTGTAAAATATGGAAAGGGGCATGGTCATTTTGTTCATACTGGATATTATACTGGGGGTATTCTTGCCTCTGAAAGAGCCATTGGAGATAGTATTCTACCAAGAGTTGCTGATGCATCAGTTTTACCTTATTGGGCTAATAAAAAACACGAAATAACTCGTAAAACATTCTCTACAATTCAAAATTTCAGAAGAACATTTTCTGAATATCGTGGAACTTTACCGTCTACTCTCACTCTTCAAAGCGGGGGCGGTGGATACGAGGCTCGATTGGAAGATAAGGCGACAGCGGTAACTGGTGTAGCAGGTATCATGTATGGTGCAAGAACAACTTCTAACGGTAAAGGTAGTGGAATGCTCCTTGATGTAACTATAAATGGTAGCGGAGTTATTACAGCAGGAGACTTTCGTAGAGGGGGGAGAAATCTTCAACAGCAATTTGCTGCACAAGGATATAAAGATGGAGATTTAATTTATGTTGAAGATAGAACTGTATGGAGTAGTGGGACTGGAGCATCAAATATGGGTTCTCCATCACCTAAAGCAGTATTTGTATATCATGATGCAGCAACTAATAGAGAAATATGCACAACATTTGATACTCCCGATGGGACTCGTGTAATTCCTGCATTTTTGGCTTCTAAAGGTATTCGTGCAAAACAAGTAGATTTGGATAATATGACGGGAGAAACGAGAATGAATCGTTTACCCCATTGGACTAATATGGATTTTACTCGTAGATTAACTATTGATACAGGTGAGGTTGCATTAAAAGATGGTATTACTAATATTGAAGCAGCAGCACATGAAGTTGTTAGGCTCATTAATCAAGCAGGTGCAAGGGATGGTAGAACCCACGCTCGTAGACCCAACCAAGATTATCCGGGTGAATCAAAATTATTGAATCTAAACACTATAGGAACAGCGAATTTAGACGATAGTAATGACCCCAGTGCCCCACATATTAATGCGGATTTTGCTGCTACTGGTTCTACACACGACCCTGCTGTTTGGTGGGATATAGAAAAAGCATTCAATTCATATGATAAAGGAACACATATGGGATATATTAGAGCACATATTGGTAGAGTAGTTCAAGATATTAATGGTAATGAAGGATATTCTATTGTAGTTCATAGCACTGTTCCGGGCGCTACGGGGCGTAATTTTTGCGTATGGTTAGATAATAGTAAAGGACAAACGACATATCAACCTGAATTTTTAATAGGTCATGGGGGTAGATTCAGAACATTTTGGTGTCAACCTGATGAAATGGGTGGGGAAAACATGCATCCTGCTCCAATGCCGCTTAATAAACACGGAAGACCATTTGCTCCTATTACATCACTTAAACAATATACTCATCCTTCACAATCAATTCAAGAAGTTCGGTCTGTTGGAGATTTCGCTCCTACTGGAGATATTACATCTAATCCTAAACTACGAGCAGTATCTATGATGAGCGGCTCAGGGCAAAATATGAATACGATAAATACAGAATCTTTAGAGGCTCAGGGTTTTATTTCTTCATATACAGAAGGATTACGAGTAGGAACATCTGCTATTGGGAGAATTAATTTTGGTGGTTTAGTAGCCACAGGTATTCCGGGCTTTGCTCCCGATGCAGGGATATGGGGTTTTGGAAGAAAAGGAGATAAAAGATTTAACTCATTTTATGGTAAATCATTAGATATTACCGATGTTTCTGTTAATGATTTACCTACTGCATATACTGGTCATGTTCCTGCTTCTCAGGTATATATGGAAAATATTGGTAATTCTAATTTATATGGATTAAGATTAACAGACCATAGAAATAAAACTCATGGAATTAGATTTATTTACAGAGCATTTGGAGAAAAATTTGCTCTTGATAATACCGAATTACCTCAAACAATAGAAGATGAAATTATAGTTCATTTCAATGATAAAGATAGTTCTCAAGGTGGATTTACTATTGGTAAACATTTACAAGGCGTAGGAGATGCTTCTTATGGATTTCCATCTGACCCCGAAAATGCTACTCTGGTGGGTTGGAGAGGGAATAGGTGGAATTGTGTGCCGAGTATTTCGGCTGCATATGATTGTCGTGTTACCTATAACTCTACTGCTAAAACATTAGAGATGGTTTTTCAAGCACCATATAATCTTACGTGCCCACATATAGATGTTTTAGGATATATGGGTTTTCCGAAAACAAATGGAGTAGTTCAAGTTTCTGATGCAATGAATGATATCGGTGAATTTAATATCACCGCTGGTGGTAGTGGTTTTGTAAATGATTTATATTACAATCAAGATATTGTAGCGGTATCTGCTAATGGGACTGGTATGAAAGTTAATTATACAGTAGCAGGTGGTGCTGTATCTGCTATTACTATTGTTGATTTAGGAAACCAATTATATGAAAACGGAGATACTTTTCAATTAGTTACTCCTGCGCCCGGAGCGAATGCTACTTTTACCTTACGATACATGCTTAGAGGTAAATTTGGGGCTATGTTTAGTTATGAGGGGCGCACAGAATATGCTGGGGCTTTAACAGGAACTCAAGTTCATACATTTCATAACGTTGTAGGAGATGCTTTTCAGACTACACATAAAACTAACCATGCGAGCAATTTTACTGCTGTGATTGGGCCCACCTCAGGAACCACAGATGTGAGTTATGAATTTGGCGATTCAAGTATAACCATATTAGGATTAATTTCTTCACCTGCAAATTGGACTTGTTTGATTACAGATGAACTGATAGCCGCAGTTACTGATTATACTATTAACTTATCAGATGTTAATCGTATAGATGGATATACATTTGATTGTAGAGATATGTATGCTTCTGATGGTAGAACATTCGCTGAATGGGGAGTATCAGCAGATGCTATTAAGATAAGAGCATATAATCCTGAAAGAAAAATAAAACCACTATCAGACTTTTTTACATCAAAGAGATTTAGAGATATTGGGATAAAGGCTTCTCATCTTGAATATGGTGAGCCAGCATCGGTTGCTAACCGATTAGATGGGTCGCCACTCATCGGGGGCGCTAATCGTTGTGTAGTTGATTCTTTATTAGACGATGGGAGACAAGTATCTTGTGGATATATACCTAAGACTATACTTCAAATTTCTACAAAAAGTAAAGGTAGTAATGCTAATACAGCCACACCAATATTAGTAGATTCGCAAAATAATATAGTAGATGTGAGTGCTTGGAGAAGAAATTTAATTGGAGAAGATTTTGTTGCTATTTCAGGAGATAAAATTCTTCCTGCTTGTGAAAATCATACTTTTGTTGGACAATATAAACACTGGAGAGATAATTATCGCCTGCTTTATGTTGGTGACTGGATTGGGCTTAATCCGTCTACTTCAACAATATGGCACTTTGCACGACCCCTTGGCCTTTCTACTGATACTCCTGCTCATGGTGGACATCAATTTACAAGAGTATATGGGTTTGGAAATAGAGTCCCGATTACATGGGAAGGTGAAACCGCTATTGCTTATGGTGGGGCTGGGAGTAACACACCAGCGGGTTCTATAGAATCTCTTATGGTAGTCGATAAAGACACAGTATCTGAAAATTGGCCCGTCACTGAGATTTCTGGAGTATTCCAAAAATATGCAGATAATAGAGCATATTTATTTGCAGGAAAACGCTCATTAGGTAGTATTCATTCTGAGCCCATTGTATATTTCAGAGGCGCAAGAGACAGTCCTGATAATTATGTTCCCTTATTCTTTGGCGGTGGTTTTAGTGGAGCGACTATTGATATCAATGACGGCACACAGAACGATTATGCTGCTCTAAATACTCATCCTTATGCTAACGGCCCAACAGGATGTGCGGGTATTCAACATGCTAATGAAATTCTTTCATCATTCTCAACACTTGATTGTAATGCAATTATGGCTTTCTTCCCCGGCACTTCATTCTTAAACCAACATCGTGGAACTATTAACCCACCCATGTTTAATCGTGAGAATATATTATCTCCTAATTTAACGAATGCTCAGAACACACCGCATAATCATCACCCATATGCTTCTGTTTATACTGCTGGTGTTTTTATGCAAAAACCCACCCCTATGGTTTTGCGTTTTGCTCATCCTACTGCGAGATATCAAGACCATAGAACAAATACTGAAAATAAAACAACTTATCTTATTTATGGGCCGGGTCAAGCGTTCCCAATTACAAAAGATGCGGCTGCTCCTTTAAATGCATATGAGCCTCATCCCGGAGCAACATTGGTTGTTGGTAATACCTTTACCAGTGTGCCTCATGGTGGAGCAACACCCTTTTTACCAAATCATATTGAAAATGACCAACAACATTACATGCCTATGACCTCTGCTTATCAACTCGCAAGACATCGTTTTCATTATAGACGAACTATGAATTGGACATCTGCGGTGGGAACACCCAATGTTGCTTTATTGGGTCAAAGACCTGAATCAGGAAATAATTATGGAGAGCAATTCGCATCAGCATATGTTATAATAAATCCAAATTTAGCAGCAGTAACGGCCGTAGATGCACAAGAATTTAGAAGAGCGCACCCGAATAGACACGCTTTCTTTATGGGAAGAGGACAAGTGCGTTGTGCTGATTCTTGTTTTCATATGGATGATGGGTATCATCCGGGCGGGTCTTGGATGGATAATCAATTAAC
>TARA_R110002051_G_scaffold221410_1_pt1 | contig 14887 bp, 19 predicted proteins | sample TARA_R110002051 | Tara Oceans TARA_R110002051 (sample SAMEA4397023) | marine metagenome | biome: Polar Biome; feature: [MES] marine water layer (ENVO:01000295) within the mesopelagic zone...; material: water (ENVO:00002006), including particulate matter (ENVO:01000060) such...
CTCTTTAAGGTTCTTTACTTTACATATTGTAGGTTGGATAGCGAACAATAAATTAGAAGGGTTCTCTGAAAGAGAATCGTGTAAGTAGCTCTCCTTTATGTCTCCCACCCGAATAAGCTTAATGAAATGAGCTTTATCTTCTTTTACTAAATCACTTAACTCAGCTATCAACTCATGGTCAGGAGTATCGTAAAGAAACATATCCTCATGATGGAAGATAACTACCTCTTCAGGGTGTAACTTATCTAAAGCTTCAACCATCCTATCAGTATACTTATTCTCATCCGAATAGCGAATAACTTGATAATCTTCTCTCTCTACAGCATATGGATCATTAACCAGCATGATCTTATCATAATCAGATAAAAACTTATCGGTCTGCTTAAACCAATAAGGCCAAACCCAATCTACATCTGTGTGAGTATAAACTAATATTTTAGGTTTCATTCCCAATATGTCCTCAATAAAGATTTTTTACTCCAGAGACCTGTAATCATCATAAACCACTTATATGCTTTAATACCGTTGATGATTCCATTAGAGTGAGGCCCAGCCCACTCTTCATACTCGCCCCCAGGAACTAAATCTTGTTCTAGTATATCATAGATATCCTGAAATTTTAACATCAACTCTTTTCCAGAATAAAACCACATATCCGCAGGTCCTTCACTCTTCAAGTATGACCAATCAGCCATATGCAAAAGATCCATTGATAAAGTAGGATCGAAGTTTATACATTGAACAGGGATGGCTGCTCCCTTAGCGGTTGTGTTCCTATTAATTCTCCCTACATCGAAGCGAGACTTTATAACTACATCGTAATCAGTATCCTCTAACAAAGGAAACTTAAAAGACTCTTGTACTGAATAGAGGTGGGAAAAGATTGTCTCAGGGGATCTGTACCCTTTTCGCACAGGAACTTTATCTAAGCCGTTCCTTTTAACCTCTTTTGAAAAATCTTTCTGCTCCTCTATCTTCCACCCCTTTAAGTAAGGTCCGTAGGTTTCCAGAATAAGATCTTTATTCTCTACATCCCAACTATGCAGGTAGACATCCACATCTCCCTTAGAGAACACATGCTTCTCCAAATGCTTAAAACCATCTTCACCTCTAGAGGTTATATCAGTAAAAGAATCAAAGTAACCATGTAAGCATAAAGCGATTTTCATTCCATATACTCCTTAAATGTATTCTCAGGATCGTACCACCAAGACGATGATATGCATCTGTCTCTATCCAGGTCAAGCTCTAGGTCATCCCACTCATAATCTTTCAAATCACAAGTTGCTATCTCAGTAGGTAAAGCTCTCTTATCATATTTAGAGTGAAGCTCATTAAGCTTTTCCTCATCAAAGACAGCCGCTTTAATAATTTCTATCTTCTCATCCAGATCTAGGTCCATCCCCTCAAAAGAGACTCCTCCGTAAAAACCTATATGGGCTGTTCTAGCCTGATCTGGCTTCAAAGCAAACAAACCGTTCTTCTCTATAATCCTCTCTATCTGCCCATCATGGTCGTAATGCTGGCCTGGGTTAATTCTGGAGTGAGGATAGTGCTGACTATTAAACACAATAGGATTCGAAAAATAGTAAGGCAGACTATACAAAGGAAGCATGTACTTTTTAATATCTTCCACGCTCACTATCATGGGTGAAGTACATTGAGTGTCTCCCATCAATAAATGAGAATGACCATCTTGGGGATCTTGCCTTCTCTTATGGGCTACACAAAAAAGGTTATCGTAAGGCTTCAGGAATTTGTTATAAGCCCTCTCACAAAACCTTAAGTAATCCTGGGAGGGCACAATGTCTTCCTCCCCTAATAGGACATACTCCGAAGCTTCTTCTACGGCTATCCTGTATGAGTCCATAATATTATAGGCAGCAGGACAGGCACTCTTTCTTTCAGTACGATAAGTTACGCGAACCTTATCCTCTCCATGATATTCTTTAAACCTGTTAATAATTGTATCTGTATCCTCATGAGGATCTACCTCCACAAAGAAATGAACCAAATAATTAGGAAGCTCTTTGTTCTTCTTCAGTTGGTCAAGATACACAGCGAGAAACTCAGGTCTGCGCCAAGCTGTTACTGCTATTACATTCATACTATAAGGTAGGCTCACAGTCAGGAAACCAGAACGACTCCCCTTTCGTAGAGTCCCAAATTTTTGTTTTATAATGTCTTTTAATAGGTGCCTTTATTACTCTTTTTGCAGTTGTCTCCTGTCTCGTCTCTGTGACGATACCATGGTTCCACTTAACACAATGATCACCTAAGTTTCTTATATCTACTGAGGCAAAATAGGAATCATATGAAAGCTTGCTACAGCCGACACCTGCGGTTATCAACATGGCACGGCACAACGCAGCTTCTGGTGAGGGGAAGGTCTTACTTACCTCTTCTGGTTCATACGGTTCAGAGAGTTGGGATCTTTTTATTAAAAAATCAGTAGTTGCCTTTAATACATCTGTCTTGCAAACAAATATATGATCTCCCATGTGAAATCCCTTGCTCCTCTTATGAAAAATGTTACCACATACAACTCTCTCATCATTCTCTAAGAAATGATCCAAAAGATGAGAAAGATCAGTAAAACTCTCATCACTACGCACCTTAACAACATAGGGAGTTTTGCAAGCCAAAGTTCCATTGTACATTGAAGTTAGAGAGTAATAAAAGGTAGGGGCGCGGGATGCTAGGTGATAAAGCTGTTGTGTGTCTGGAAGCATCCCCCGTATGGGAGTAACTTGAGAATTATACTTAGAATCTAACTCTTTATCGCTCCAATAACTAACAACTACATCCCCGAATTTTTTATAATTAGAGATATTATTCAAAGAAGTGTCATCTAAGGGTCCTTGAATAAGGATAGTAAACAACCCATCATAATTTACCTTTTCGTCTTTCATTTAATGCTCCCTTTAGTAAAAAGAATTGTGTTGCATCCATACTGCAAGGATTCTAAATTTGTTACCTCTTCTAAGAATTCAATCTCATCTATGCTCTTAGGAGCCTGTCGAGGATTACCGTGCTGGATTGTTGCCTGAGCTATCTCCCCAGCAATTTCACTATCAGACCTTTTCCTAACAGCTTTATAACTGTGGGACATAATATGATCCACTAGTTTTTTAATATTCTCTTTACCTACTTCAGAAGGATGTAATTCAACAACTAGATTATTTATTTTACTAAGATCTTTACCGTACAAAAACTCATACTCACCCCCCTCAATGTCTACTTTTAGTAAATCCACACTATCTAACGAATACTTCTTAAGAAGATCTTCCAGAGATAAAGTAGGAACAGTCTCATACTCTTTGTGAGAAGAATCTTTAGTCCACATCTTACAATCCCCAGGTCGATTCTTTTTAGTTCCGTAACCTAACTTAAAACCACTCGTTGAATCGCTCCAAGCAGCAGCCCTTTCAATTTGTGCATTTTGGACCCCTAACTTTGTAAAATTAGATTCCATCCTTTTACAATTAGATCTAGACGCTTCTATACATATAAACCGCTTGAATAACTGCTGATAATATGCGGTAAAAATCCCCACATTTGCTCCTACATCCACACAAACATTAAGAGGATCTCCTTTCTTGCCTTTCTCATACCACTCAGGTAGAAGGGGATAACTAACCATATCCTTTAATATAAGGTGCTCCCAACTTCTATCCGCAGTCATCCGATCACGGGGCTCCTCATAAACAATATAAGGACTTTGGGGAATAACCGCATCATAATTAAAATCTAAATCAACCATCGAAACACTCCAAGTTACCTAGTATATTATAGCTCATTAACTCAGCATACTCTTCAAGGTGGGTCAACGCTATCTCTGGAGAAGTGGTGTACAAAGAAGCCTTCTCAGCTTTAGAGCAATCCAGTAGATAACCATCCTGATTAAGTATTCGAGGAGTTACAAATTTTACATCCAGTTCAGGCTTATACCTCTTTATAACATCTGTAATCTCTAAGGGGTTCCAATGCTCACTCACCGCATTATAAACACCCGACTCAGGCTTATTTTTCATGATATTAAAGATAGCATCTTTGGCATGGTGCAGAGATAAATAGGGACGCTTACCTGTCCCTGGCTTCCAAATAGTTACAGGGTTTCCTGTGATAGCGTTCCACAAAAACTTATTAGTAACAGTATGGAATCTCATCCCAGGACTATACCCAAAGATTGTACCGAACCTAAACACATATACTTTAGGAATGTCTAGATCTAAAATGGGTTGCTCAGCCTGATGCTTATACTTGGCATAAGGACTTTGGGGGTAGATGTGTTTAGTGTTCTCAGCCCGTACATCTTCCGAATCCATAGGCCCATAAATGCTGGCGCTAGAAAGAAATACAAAACATTTAGCACCAGCTTGTGCCGCTGCCTTCGCTACTTTAATAGCTCCCAAGTAATTCACCTCTCTAGTAAGGCCATCCTTATCAATGGTTTCCCCTGCGTTAACAGTACCCGCTAAGTGTACTACCGTATCCACCCCTTTCAAAACATCCTTTATAGAATCGGATACAATATCCCTCTTAACCAACTTAATCTTATTAGGTAGGTTAAACAGACTAGAGTATCTGCTAGTAACAAAACTATCGACCACAATAATTTCATCAAACGCCTTCAACCTGCTATCATTAAGAAGTGCAGATCCAATATGACCCACACCACCTGTAATTACAATCTTCTTACTCATAGTAATAATCCTTAAAAATGGAGTGCTTCCTTAGGTCCCCGTAGTCCTCCTCAGGCATATCTTCGTTGTGCTTAGGAAGAAAAAGAAGTCGTGATAAACCAGCGGTCGCTTGCTCAGGGGTCATGTAAACATGATGACCTAAAACATTTATATCGTCCTCATCAATGGGAACCCCCTCTTTTCTCCCATCAAAACGGGCTCTTTTAAACCACTCTACGGCTTCCACATCATCCGTTAAAATCATACCTCCTCGACCAGCGTTTAGAATCTTACGACCATGAAAAGAAACACACATATGCGTATCAGGCTCGTACATTCCAGAGGTGAATCTTTTAGCTGCATCTACAATGGGATATGGGTCTAAGGTGTAAGATCCCTTCCACCATTTGTCTACAAACTTAATCTTGCCACCCGCTCTAATAACAGCGTTAGGTACAGACACATAGGTATTAGCAGGAAGCTCAACCTTCTTCACTTTTAGATACTCGCAGCATAGGAGTAACGCATTGCTACAACTCTCTACAGCTACAGCATAAGGAGCACCTGTGTATTTGGCGACTTCTTCCTCAAAAATTCTTACAACATCGTAGGCATTCATATTAATTCAAATTCAAAGTCTGCTTTTTCAAATAAAGCAATACTCGCTAGGTTATCACTCTTTATTTTAGCTTTTGCGGTAGGGTACAACTTCTTAAGCTCATCAAGCATGAATTTCCCCACGCCCTTCTTCTGATAAGATGGGTCAGTACATACCCTAACATCATCGTCTATAACTCCCACGAATCCGCAGGTGGATCCGTTATAGAGACAGACGTAGTAAGTCTCTTTATGCTTCTCCATAAACTTATTATGCTCTTCTAGAGATATCTCATCCTGGCTCATAAAGCCCTCTTTAGTTAAAGGATGGACGCGAAGATAATAAATATATCGGTAGTATAGTTCCTCATTTTGAACCAATTGCAAGTTTACCATGTGCATACCTTCTCTGAAAACTCATTTGGTTGACGTAACCAATAACCCTTTAAATAAGCTCTTTGTAGTTCAAAACCTAAGTGAGCATGAAGAGTTGTTCCTACATCAATGTAAGTATTTTTTGGAGCATGAACACTTAATTGATGGCAGAGGATATTACTAAGGGAGGCAGCAGCAAAAAGGAAAATGTGATTCTTGATTTCATTTTCCGTAATATACTCCTTCATCTCCTCAACTAGAGAGTAATTATCAACTAAACAATTTCTCCCTACTGGGAAGTGCTTCACCAAATTAACAGGAGCCCGTGCTAAATCAGCATCCTCATGCGAAACTAAAACAACCTTCCTGTCCTGGAGGATAGGTAGAAGATCATCCACAAAATACTTATAATTAGCGTTAACCCAGAGATTAGCCCAGCTTAAATTGTGATCACCCTCGCCCATAAACTCAACTTGCCAATCAAAGTTTTCATCCCCCCCACAACAGCGACAGGTGATCCCTTTGTAATATTCAGGTGCAGTATGCTTAAAAGCCTCAACCAACTTATCTCGGTAAAAACTATCGGTTTCTGGGTGGAACTCTTTATAATCACGGGGAGGATAAACTACCTCATAATCGTGATCGTTACAAAAAGTCCCCTCTTCACTTAATATAAGTTCTTGATTTTTTAATATATATAATTCCCCATCCGAAAAGCGTGAGAAGGTGAAGTTGTCCCTGTCTTTAAGCTTGGATACAAAGGAATCGAAATCACCCTTAAAGGTTTTCGATAACGTCTGTGATTTTTTGTGCTGCATTTCCATCTCCAAAGGGGGAACTCTCATCTACTGAGAAAGCTCTATACATTCTAAAATTATTTGTTAAATCTTTAGGTGAAGGGCACAAGATACTGCTATAGCTAGGTCTTTCGGTAGCTGTTCTGCAAACCAGACACACCTTTTTAAAGTAGCTACACTCCTCCTGGATTCCTCCACTATCAGAAATTACAAGCTCACAATTAGCAAGCCTATCTTTCATCTCATTATAGGAAAACGGTTCGCAAACATTAACAGTTTTAAATACTTCCTTGTGCTTTTGTATGTTTGGGTTGGGGTGCATAGGAAAAATAAACTTGTACTGACTGAACTCTACAGCAAGAGCTTCAATTGCTTTAAACCACTGTCTTATATCCTTATGATTCTCTCTTCTGTGCAGAGTAACAAGAACCTCATTATTTTTTGATGTAGGTATTCCTACAATATTATCAATTACAGTATTACCAGTAATATGCAGGGAGTTTCCCTCGTACCTTTCTCGCGTCAAATTCTGTTGATCATACGCAGTGGGGCAGAGATGTACTGATGCTAATGCCGATATGATTCTCCTGTTTGCTTCTTCTGGGTACGGATTTTTCTGGTCGAAGGTACGCAACCCAGCCTCTAGATGAATAATAGGTATTTCCCTATGAAAAGCAGCTAAAGCTACACTCATAGAAGTAGTTGTATCACCCTGAACAAGAACATGGGTTACATCTTCAAAAATATATGACGCTGCTAACACAGACTTAACTATGCAGTCCAACCTATTTAACCCTTTGTAATCAAAAACGTCCACCTTTTGATCAAAGATTTGCTCAATCAAATCGGTGTGTTGAGCTACTTGAACCAGCTTATAAGAGAGTCCTCGTTTGTCTAATTCATTAAGGATTGGTTTTATTTTTATAAACTCAGGTCGAGTCCCGTATGCTACTAATAACTTCAAGTTACTCCCCTTACTGTCTTCCACCCATCATCAATAGCATGAGACACAAAAGCGTTTCTTAGTTCACAGAAATAATCATACCCCTCAGATCTAGCGTTAGACGATGCCACATCATCATCACCCAATTCAAAGGGGTTTATGGAACTCCACATAGAAGGGGAGTCGTTAGGGTGAGGGGGGCAGTAGGTCTTAAGGTTCCCGTACTTCTGCGCTAAGAATGACAACTGCATGTCTTCACAATTCTCAAGCGTAAAAGGTACTTCTCTCCAAAGGTGATTTAAATGCTCCCGCTTCACAAACCAAGCATGACCTACTAAATCTACTTCCTCTACCTCACTATTTTTACTCGGCCACCCTACTCTAGTATGAGGACAAATAAACCCAGGTCTATCATAAGTTCTACTGTCTAATATAACTCCTGCACCCCCTAAAATACCCTCATGAGTATTCATGGTATTAATGCAATTTTCGAACCAACCCTTCCCTGGAATGGTATCATCATCAAAAAAAGCTACGTATTTTGCGTCTGTAAGGAGACCCAAAGCGAACCTCCCATGGTATTTAAAGTTGTGCGAAGAATCAACAGACGCTGTAATACCCTTGATTTTAGAGGCATCAAACCCCTCATTATCAGGGTGAGCGTTCTTCCAGACCCAAATATCGTCAGGAGGGTAGGTTTGCCTAAGTAAAGCCCCAACTTGCTCCTTTAAGTTTTGGGGCCTCCTGTAGCAAGTTAAGATAGCAGTTATCTTATCCATTAGGTAAGTACTCCTTTAGAGTTGGCATGCTTACTTCCACAGTAATTCTTTCTAACTCATCCACTAAATCCTCTCCAGTTAGAGAAAACCAAGCTTCTCCTGGAGCCCCGTATATCTGAGGAGTAATCATATTCAAACCCAAGACTCTAGCTTCTGTAGCCAACCTAGAACAAGATTCGGGTGTCATAGGGAAAAATACCAAAGCAGAATACTCAGCCAACTTTAGTAAAAAACTTTCACGTTTCATGGGGGGAATCATATCAAAATCAAGCTTAGCTTTAATGCAATAATCTACGGCACCTTTAGTATTCTTTATATCATTGTTAGATTCCATGACAGCAAACTTTCTTGTGCGAGGTCCTTTATTCTCTCGGACAAGCTTCCTGAAAAAGGAAAACTCTTTGTTGGAGTAAGGGGTTGTCCCAAAGCTTATAAAGTTACCCTCCACGTTATTCTTTTCAAATAAACCCTTTTGAAATTCAGTCTGAAAGAACACAGCCTTAGCGTTTTTGTAGAAATCGAGGTGAGACTTGTACATAGGGGGAACTAATGCTCCCTCAAAGATGTACGGGTTTCTGCCATTCCCTGGTCCCGAAATAAATTGGTAGTCATGCTCTACAATAATGTAATTTTTATAGTAGGTAAGCTTGTCCAAAATTTTAGGACGAAAAAGGCTCCTATTGGCTACAATGTAAAAGCAGTCTTTGTCTACTTCCTCAATCTCATTGTAGCGAACTCTTTTGATAGGAGTATCTAAATGCTCTATAATGGCAGCGTCACTCATTTCTGCGCCACCCGCTAACTGATCTTCAACAAAAAAGTCTGCTAAATAAACAACCTCAGACATACTGAGCACCCTCTCTCTTAAATACTGCCGCAGGGTAGTGACCCCAAACCTCATTAATTAGGTTCTTTTTCATAGCTTCCGCTAAAGCATGAGGAAAGCCTTGATTCCCTATAAACATATCACATCCAGAAATTAGTTGAGCAACTTCATAAGCACTATCAGCCTCGTAATACTCTATGTCATGATGCGGAAAGGTGTAACAAAAGTATTCATACTCCTTCTTGTATCCTATGAATACTGCTTGCTCACATAGTTCTGGTCCTACGGTCTGCTCCCAGAAGGCATAATTACTATGGTATCGAGGAGATCTAGAAACAATTACCTTCTTACCATCAATCTTTTTCTCAGGAATATCCAACCATTTCTTGTCGCGTTCTTTTAGTTCCTGTCCAAATGCGGCAAGGTGTGAATCGCTAAGATTATTAAACTTAACGTGTTGTCTAAACTTATCTAAGTTATAATCTACAGACTCTCCCTTCCACATTTTTACTTTATTAATGTAAGGTTGTGCTTCTAAGATGGGCACTAAATCTGCAATGCTTTTAGCACTTAGTTTAGTATGTGTGTGTCTAGCCCAAGCAACTAAAGGCTCTTTCTCACCACCTTCTGGGTCGAGATATATATCTCCACCCCCTAAAGCTCTGACTGTAGGGAGAGAGAAAATAATATCTCCCATGTCTCCTGAATGTTTATATGTTTTCTTTTTCATGGATACTGTTCACTACTTGTGCAAGGTCTCCTTTAAATTCAGTCCTTTGGAGCTTCATTGCGTCTCTGTAAAGCTGTAACCTATTGCCTACAACTTTATTCAAATCAAAATACTCTTCCGTAATTGCGTGGAGATTCCTCCCCATCTCTTCTCTATGTTTTTTATTATTAATAACCTTCGTTAGAATTTTAACCCACTCACGGGGAGGAGCATCAGGGTCAATTAAATACCCTGTTCTACCGTTTTCAATTGTTTCATCGTAACACCCTACATTAGACGCAATCAAAGGTACGTTATATCTGCCACATTCCGCTACTTTAATTTCAGATTTAGAATCATTAAAAGCGTTCATTTGTAGAGGTGCGATAGCAAGCTCCATCCTGGCGAACATCACCCCATACTGTTGGGGACCTAACGCATTAAAAATATTATAATTAGGTTTGCCTTTAAATCCTCGCATCAAAATACGTCGATAGTTTTTCCACACATCATGCTGCCAGTCAGTCTCTTCACCAGGGACAATAGGTGGAGCCCCATAAAAATCCCACGATATTTTATGCGCTCCTACTCTAGAGTTAACAAAGTGAGGAACACCAGCAAACTCTTTAACATCTTCTTCATGGTGGATTCCCCCTGCCCAGCCAACTCTTACTAAACTCCTTTTTGCAGGAGGTACATAAGGTGCATTCCAAGCAGGAAGCGTATAATCAATTGCATTCTTCACCACTGCTAATACACCATTGCAGTAGGGCTTCACTCTCTCCGCAAACTTCCTTTGGGTAACTGTCACCAAGTCTGCATGAGAGTAAATAAACTTGGTCAATTCGTCCAGTTTCTGCTCTTTATACACGGGCAAAAGGCGATGACCATCATATAGATCGGTTAGTAAATCATCAGTATCGTAATGAAAAAAGCAACCATATTTCTTGGCTATTCCACAGATCCTAGCGGTGTACGCACCACCATAATTGGCTATGTTCTGCGTCATAACGATATCGGCCCACTTAAAATCTTCTAAAGTATCATCGGGAGCTAACTCTCCCGTTTTCTCATCTAGCTTAAGGGGGTTTTTATCAAACCTACACTCGATCTCATTAGGGTACATCGCTTCAAGTTTCTTATAGGGATCCCAAGCTCTATAAAAAGAACAACCACCGTCATTCGCTGGAATAACTAATACTTTTAATTTCTGCATAATAAAAAAAGGGAGACACCCTGAGATGCCTCCCTATTATAGATTCTCTTTCCCTAATACTAAGCTTTTGTTTCTTTTTTTACAGCTTCTACTTTCATATTAGCAACCTCATCAGCGTTAACCGCTTTAGTTGCCTCCGAAGAGTGAGAAATACCAAGACCAGAACCTAGAGACTTAACAGCTTCTCCAAACTCCATATTCTTGTTAAGTGGGACAACAGCCATTACCATATTGGTATAATGCTGCCGTTTTCTGGGGCTAAGGATAGAACATCCACCCTCCCAAGCTGCTAGGCTAGGAAGAAACCCTGTTAGAAGGCCCCATAAAGTGTCGAGGAATCCACCAAGAGAGCTAACATCAGCAGTCTCTCCCATTGCACCCTCAACCATTGAGCAAGACATCAGGCTTACTCCAAGAAGAACACTTATAGTAATAATACTTTTCATAATTAATTAGTTTTCAGTCTATTGAGATACTCATCAGTAGTGGGCGCAGAAGTTGATTCCTTCGCTGCTACTGCATCAATCGTACCTTTTACTGCTAGAGATTCAGAAACATTCTTCAATTCCTCGTAGTCCTCTAGCTTGACCAAGGATTGAATATCGTGAAGCTGCTCCATCCAAGCAGCGATTTCAGCGGCAGAACCTGCTGCTTCAGACTTGGGCCTAGGCTGAGACTGGTCGTACTTAGGCCATTGACCTTCTTTGTACATGATGATTTTAAAATCATGCCCACTCTCAACATCAGTAATATCCCCAAAGTCCTCATCAAGGATAGCGGTGATAAGCTTCTTGAAAAGAATAACACCTACAGAGAGGATCTTAATCTCACTACTCTCCCGATCCACTACATTCATGTAGTAACGATCACGGGCTTTGATCTGGCGAGCAAGGTCTTCATCCTCTTTCTTGCCAGTCTTCCAAAGACCGAAGTAGAGATCACAAACAGGGCACGGCTCCCCATGGACTTTACGGCAATGAATATTTTTTACTTGCCCGTCACCGTAGGGTACACGGTGAATCTTAGTAGCCGCATAAAAATCGTGACCCTCTTCGGCAGCAGGGAGAACTCGAACGGTGTTGGTTCCTTCCGAGATTTGGTAAAAGTTGTTAATAAAGTCCCCACCACCTGTCTTGGAGCTTGAAAGCTCGGTGTGAAGGGCGCGAATTTTGTTTAGATCAATAGCCATATGTAGTATCCTTAGTTATAAAGTTTAGTTTCTGCTCGTTCATTAGAAGACAATTGGATGAGCATATCTCGTTTGATGCCAACTGCCTGTACAAGACCTTTTAGAGTAAGGTATTTCTCCTTAATTTTAATGAAGTCCTCGTATTTCTCTCTATAAGTAGCACTAGAGTTGACATAGTTCTCCATGTCTTTAGCCGTAGCTTTCTTGCCACTTGATGCCAATACATCCTGGCATTCCTTGCTCTTAGTTGCTCGGTACTTATCCAAACTACCCTCTGCGGAGTCCGACCTAGCTTGCGCTTTGACCATCAAAGTATGGTAGTATGCGTACTGAGCAGGTAGTTGCAGCATTTCGCTCGTAAGGCTATGCTTGTCAACGCGCACCAATGCTTCTGCAATGGCGGGAAAGTTATCCCAATCAAAAATCCCTTCGTCTAGTAGTTCTTCAAAGTTATTCATCGTAATAGTTCCTTAGTTAATTCGGGGTTGAGATGAGCGAATAGCATTAACGCTCGGGATATTGTTATAGTGATTTTTTCATTAGAAGCATAAATAAATTCCTCATTTTCTCCCTCACCTTCTCCACCCATGCCGCACAACTCTAAAAGTACGTGACATATCTCATGAAACAATGTTTCCCGTGCAGGGGCATCATCCATTTTTTCTTCCAAATGAATCTCATAGGTATCGAAATCGCAAGTCCCCCAACAGTTACTCTTAGCTGATTTTAAACCTTTAACGATCTTGATGTTAAAGGTTGCCCAACCTACATTAACTATTTGTAGCTTAGGGTTGTTTCGAATCTTCTCAAAAAGATGATCTTTACTCATACTGCTGCCTCCGACATACGCAAGATCTGATAATCTACTTCCATGGGAACCACAAATCTCTGGCTGCTATTTCTAGACTTCATAACATATAACCTCATAGTACCTTCATCGAACTCCTGCTCTGTCTGATTTAAAGAAACAGCAAAATCACAAGTACGGATTTTGCCGTAAGAATCTCCAAGCTCTGCATCTGTAATAAGCTTAACCAATCTTCCTTGTCTGTTAGTTTGAGTAGCAGTCCACACCAACAAATTGTTTTGAACAGCTAATCCTCTAAGCTCTTCTGCAATTCTCTGCTGCGCCTGATACTCTTGCATACCTTCCTGAGTTGCCCTCAGTAGCTCTAGATAATCCACAACTAAAACATCAGGCTCAAAGTCTTGGTAATTCTTCAACTGAATAAGAAGAGATCTAATGGTATTAACAGTTGCACACCCAGTAGGAAACTCTTTAATAACTAACTTACCTTCAGGGAATTCTTCAGAAAACATACCAAGCCGTTCTTGGATGGCAGCGGGGTCTACAGGAAGGGATCGTTGGGGGAGAAGCGTCATGACCGAATCGAATCTCTGCGCGATCTTATCCTCAGACATCTCCAAGGAAACGTATAGAACTTTCCTCCCCTCCATCATAGAATCTACTGCTTGGTTAACTAAGAACAAAGACTTGCCTACGCCTGGGGGTGCTACGACCATAGACAGTTCCTTGCTGCCTAACCCACCCTCCAAAGCATTATTTAAGGCAGGGAGAAAGGTTCTATACTTAACCTTCTTGGAGGTATCAAGCATCCTTCTCCATCTATCGGTAACATCGGTAAAGTAATCTTGCCCAGTATCAACATCTCTACTGACTGTAAGAGCTTTTCTTACTACCCCCTCAGTCTCCTCCACTCTCCCTTCTTTAACCAAAACCACACAATCCAAGATAGCCTGTTTCATAGCTTCTTGCTTGGCAAAGGATTCAATTAGATCTAGAAAATAGTCTGGGTTATCCGTAGAGGAAAGGTCCAAGTTATTAATCCTAAACAACTCGTCGGTATAATCACTCAAGGCCTCAGATTCAGCCTTCTTCTTCTTTACCTCCTGAACGATAAAATCATCAGTAGGAAGCTTATGGTACTTCTCATGATAATCCCTAACCGCTGTATAAATATTAGCGTGAGCAGGATACTCAAAGTAATCAGGTTGAACTAAGTTTATAATCTGATTGTAGAAATCCTTATCAGATTTAAGAAGGTAGAGTATGCCTCGTTGGATACTCTCAGCGAAACTGTATGCCATTGTATTTAGTTGTAGTTATTTGTCTTTGTCAGGATTAAAACGGTGCTTACTTTTGTCGATGCCACTCTTATCATAGAGATGTCCAGCCAGTTTCCTAGCTTTTTCGTGAGCTTCTGAATTTTCTTTTTGGCTCATCTGTCTGCAAAGACCTTGTTCTCTGAAATGCTCATGGTTAATGTCCATGCGGGAATAATTTCTCCAACCTTCACTCTGTCGTTGGCGAGAGGCATCCTTCTCATTCTTATTGTACTCAGCGAAATCCTGGGCATTAATCTTCCTTCTTCTAGCCTTAACGGAATGGAAGTCGGTATCTTCTGAATCGAAGTGAACAACTAGGTTTTGGTCCCCATAGTAGCGAGGGCACTCTTTGTCACATACAGGGCAACCTAACTCCTTCTTACGCTCTGCGATGAGACATTCTACTTCCCAAACGTGTTCGCAATCATGACATATATAGTCGTACTTAGCCATGTATTAACCTAACCACTCCACTAGTACGACCATAGCCGCTGTGCCACAAATGACCCAAGCAAGTGCTTTAACAATTACCATCAAGGTAACATCGTTGTTTCTTCTATACACTAAAAGACTCCCCACACCCACAGGTCTTGGAGGCAGCGGGGTTGCCAAACTTAAACCCCCTACCCATCAAGCTCTCCTCA
>TARA_R110002051_G_scaffold321846_1_pt1 | contig 14887 bp, 15 predicted proteins | sample TARA_R110002051 | Tara Oceans TARA_R110002051 (sample SAMEA4397023) | marine metagenome | biome: Polar Biome; feature: [MES] marine water layer (ENVO:01000295) within the mesopelagic zone...; material: water (ENVO:00002006), including particulate matter (ENVO:01000060) such...
ATTAAGCTTGTTTTTTTTCTTGTTCTCAACCCTTGATTCGCATTAATCATCTATATTTACTCAAACTATTAAACCCAAATACTATGATTAAAAAAATTTTAACAATCGTTTTAATATTTAATCTCATTGCCTGCGCTGAATTGCAACAGGTTGTGAATCAATTCCCTCAAGGAGGAAGTATAGGAAATGATCAAATTGCTTCAGGACTTAGACAAGCATTAGATTTTGGGATAGACAAACAGGTAACCAAACTGACCCAAACTGACGGTTTTTTTAAAAACGAATTGGTTAAAATTTTACTTCCCGAAGAATTGCAAAAGGTTGATAAAGCTTTACGGGATATTGGTTTAAGCAGTTTAGCAGATGAAGGATTAAAAGTATTGAACAGAGCTGCGGAAGATGCCGTTAAAGAAGCTACTCCTATATTTGTTGATGCTGTAAAAGGCATAACATTTACTGATGCTAAGAATATTTTGTTGGGAAATAACGATGCTGCAACACAATATTTAATTAGTAAAACGGAGACCGCTTTATATGCTAAATTTAATCCAGTAATTAAAAACTCTTTTGCCAAAGTTGGAGCCGATGGCATTTGGAATAACTTAATAAACAAATACAACACTTTACCCTTTACCAACAATGTAAACCCAGATTTAACTGACTATGTAACAGGCGAAGCTTTAAAAGGGGTTTACACCATGATTGCCGTTGAAGAAAAAGAAATACGCACTAAACTCTCTTCAAGAACGACCGATTTATTGAAAAAAGTTTTTGCTTTACAGGATTAAAATCCAATTGATCCTAATCCTATAATTTTTAAATTATAGGATTTTTTTTGTTCGACATAAAAATGTATCTTTCAATACTTGTTATTCAGATATTGAATGGATAGAATTAAGGACATAAAAGACCAACAAAGCAAACTTAACATAAAATACAAACAACTTGTTGAGCTAGCTTACAATTTTCGTCAAACAGATTCTGCTTTAAGTGATATTTCTGAATACAATGCTATAAAACTTCTAGACAAACTCAACAGATTAAAATACCTTTCTAGAGAGCAACAACAATCTGTTCTTTAATGTTTTTTTATCAATTCTTTAACTTTTACCTTACATCCATAACACAAAAAATCTCGTACTTTAAGTATAAAAAGAGAACGTTATGAATACACATTTTTGCAAAGTTGGGAAAATAAAACCCAATTTAAAAAAGCTTATTAGTCTTAAAGAATTTGAAAATATTGTTTCTAACTTTGTTGAAGACGTAACTAAAATAGATTTTTCTGAAGATTTAAAAGCCTCTATTCAGTAGGAAAAATAGATTGCATTTGCTTTTGAAGTTCTTTTGCTTTTAAAGCTGCTGCTTGGGCAAAATCCTCATTTGAAGAGGCATAAATAATACCTCTTGAAGAATTAATAAGTAAACCTATTTTATCATTCATCCCATATTTACAAACCTCTTGTAAACTACCACCTTGTGCGCCTACTCCTGGCACAAGTAAAAAACTATCTGGAATTATTTTACGGATATCTGCTAAATACTCAGCTTTTGTAGCTCCTACCACATACATTAAGTTTTCTGAATTTTCCCAAGTTTTAGAGGTCTCTATAACCTTTTTATAAAGTTCTGTCCCATCAACTGTTTTCGTTTGAAAATCAAAAGCACCTGCATTTGAAGTTAATGCTAACATAATTGTATGTTTATCTTTAAAAGCCAAAAAGGGTTCCACAGAATCTTTTCCCATATAAGGTGCTACGGTAACCGAATCAAAAGCTAAATCTTCAAAAAAGGCTTTAGCATACATGGTACTTGTATTGCCTATATCACCACGTTTTGCATCCGCAATTGTAAATATATCTGGGTGGTTTTTGTTTAAATACTTAATGGTTTTTTCTAAAGCTTTCCATCCTTTTAAACCATAAGCCTCATAAAATGCTGTGTTGGGTTTATAAGCCACGCATAAATGATGAGTTGCATCAATTATTGCCTTATTAAATTCAAATATTGGATCTTTGGATTTTAATAAATGTTGAGGAATTTTTTTTAAATCGACATCCAATCCTATACATAGAAAGGATTTCTTTTTTTTGATTTCTGATATGAGTTGGTTTGTTGTCATTTCCTCCTTAATCCTCCAAAGGAGGAAACTGTTGTGTGATTACTCATGCTTTTAAATCTAAAAAATAAAAAATAAAATCACTATTTAGCACTAAATTTATTCGTTTTTAAAACATATGAGTGTCTTTCCCTTTGGGAAAGAGTCAGATAGGGCCTATATCACATCATCATTAGCCTTTAACTTTTCAGTATTTTCAGCTAATTGCAATTCATCAATTATTTTTTGAATATCGCCATTAACAATATTACTTAAATCGTAAAGTGTTAATCCAATTCTATGATCGGTAACACGCCCTTGAGGATAGTTATAAGTTCTAATTTTTGCACTTCTATCACCACTGGTAACCATTGAGCCACGCAAGGCAGAATCTTCTTCCATCTTTTTCGCTAATTCTAAATCGTATAAACGAGAGCGCAATACTTTAAAAGCTTTTTCCTTATTTTTATGCTGCGATTTCTGGTCTTGACATTGCGCCACCAATCCTGTTGGGATATGCGTTAAACGTACCGCAGAATAGGTCGTGTTTACTGATTGTCCACCCGGTCCTGATGAACAGAAAAAATCAATACGTACATCTTTTGGGTTAATCTCCACATCAAACTCCTCAGCTTCTGGAAATACCATCATTGTGGCTGCACTGGTGTGTACACGACCTTGGGTTTCCGTTTGAGGCACACGTTGCACACGATGCACACCTGCTTCAAACTTTAGTGTTCCATAAACATCATCACCAGTAACTTCAAATTGAATTTCTTTAAAGCCACCATTTGTACCTTCACTAAAATCTACGGTATCAACTTTCCAACCTCTGCCCTCACAGTACTTGGTGTACATTCTAAATAAATCACCAGCAAAAATACTCGCTTCATCTCCACCTGTTCCTGCTCGTAATTCAACCACAGCATTTTTAGAATCTTCAGGGTCTTTTGGTATTAATAATACTTTTATTTCTTCTTCAAGTCTTGCAATACCTTCTTTAGCTTCATCATACTGCATTTTAGCCATTTCCACCATTTCAGGTTCGCTTCCATCAGAAATTATGCCTTCTGCTTCAACTAAATTATTGGTAAACTCAATATATTCTTCTCGCTTATCCATAAGAATCCGCAAGTCTTTATACTCTCTATTTAGGGCAACATAACGCTTTTGATCGGTTATAATATCGGGTTGAATAATTAAATCGCTAACCTCATCAAAACGTTGCTTTACTATTTGTAATTTCTCTAACATCTGCCTTTTATAATTGGGAATCAAAAATACGATAATTTATGGATTTTCAATGTGAACATATCAAGACTTATAAACTGAAATTTTGCCAAGAATACACAAATTTTAAAATCTTTCGATTTTTCTCGAATACCACTAAGAAGTACTTTTCTTCAAAACCACTACGGGTAACCCGTAAAATGAAAATTCTTGCATTTTTTGAAAGAAAAAGTTGTGTTTTTATGTTTTTTTTTATATATATTTATACTGTTCAAAAGCAAAGTTTTGTTTAGTCTATACAAAAAGATGTTTTTGGGCAACATGTTGCAACAAATCAGCGCTGATTATTTTATTCTCCCTCAAAAAAAAAGGTTCGGGTTTTAGACTGCTTGAACCAAAAAAATAGACTGCTTTCATAGACTAAAATTTATAGACTGCACAGACAAAAAAACGCTTAGGTTATTTGTATGCAGAAAACCGTAAACTTAATAGGCAACCTCGTTTGCCTGTCAAGCCCTGGGAAGTATTGCAAATTTTTAACCTATTAATATTAACAAACAATGAAAACATTAACATTATTTTTCTTTTTTGTACTGACCTTAACAGTATCTCTAAATGCCCAAATAATCAAAGGGAATTGGCTTGTAGGAGGTGATATCGCATTTTCCTATTCTAAAAGTAAACCAGAATCATCTGTTGATTCTGAAGCATTTGACTTAGATATTGCACCAAATGTAGGTTACTTTATTTGGGATAAGTTAGCATTTGGAACAAGAGTGAATTACTTCAGGTCTCGTTATAAAACAGATACGGGAACTGCAAAATTTGATCGCTTTCTGGTATCTCCTTTCGCAAGATATTATTTTTTGGATAAAGATAAAATGGTTAACCCGTTTTTAGAAAGTTCGTATCGTTTTAGTCTTATAAACGAGAATAATTCAGAAGAATTTTCTGCAAAAGGTGGTATGGCCATATTTCTAAACGGTAGCGTGGCATTAGAAATTTCCCTCAATTATTTAAATTTAATGTCAAAAAATCAGTTTGTGGGAGACCATACCTTTCTTATAGGGTTTGGTATCCAAGTACATTTAGAAAAACAATAAAACTTAATAAAAATGAAAAAATTACTATCAATTATAATCTTAACACTAACATTTGCTTCGTTTTCTCAAAACGTGACCGTAAACATAGCAAATTTAAAGGCAAACAATGTAACCGTACCCAGTGGTTCAACAATAGATATGGGAACAAATTCCTCTATAAATGTAACCTTTAGGGTAGATTTAGGCAAAGAAGCAAACTATTCAATAGGTCCTGCAAAGGTTTGGATTAGCGTATTTAATAGTTCAGGAAATCGGACTGACTACTATATTTCAGACGTTCCTGAAAGTCAATTTATTACTGGTGCTTCATCACCACCTTACGACTTTGATATTCTCGCTTCTCAAATTGATTTTGGCAACGGAAACTATCTTGTGGCAACATTAAAACAAGACAATCAACCTGGGGCTGAATGGGATTCGCAACAAATTCCCGTAATTAAAGCACCCGCTTTTCAGCTTACCCCAAGTTCTTTGAGTTTAGCTTGTGGCAACACATCCCAAAGAACGTTTACAGTTACAAATAGTTCTAACTTAAACGGTGTAACTTACCAATGGAACGTTGGAAATGGTTGGTCTGGAAATGTTGGCAATGGTAATTCAATTACCCTCACGCCAAATTCCGGTACCCTATTACCATCTAATATTTCGGTTACACCGATTTTATAATGGACAGAATCAATCAACATTAACTTGTAATGTTAGTCGAGCTTCGTTTTCAACACCAGCAATAATAAATGGTAGCAGTACGTTATGTTCAACTGGTACATATACAATAAACAATGTTCCAAATGACGTTACAATTCAATCCGTAGGTTCTTCAAATACCAATATTGCTACTGTAAGTTTGGGTACGAATGACGAAATAATAGTAACAAGTGTATCAAATGGTGCAGTCACTATTTCCGCAATTTTGCAAAATTCCTGTTCGCAAACGACTACTAAAACGAAAAACATCCAAGTTGGTGAAAACACCAATTTAGATATTACAGGACTGGAAAATGGCATTGATGCAGGTGGCTATGTTGATCTCAGTCTCATAAACAGTAATGGGTGTGGTGAAATTTATTTTACGGATGCATTACCAGGACTAACATTTGATTATGTAGGACCCGATTATGCGGTTTTAAATTCTACTTCTTCAAACTATGGTACAGGTTGGATTTATATGGGTATAACAGGCGCAGATGGTATATACAAAGAGTTTCCTATTAATACCACACCCCCACCTCCACCACCTGTTATACCCAATGAAAATTATATTTCTATTCAAAGAATTCAAAATGACTATAATGTTTATCCTTTTAGCCATTGGAAAATGGTAAAAGTATACTATTACGGTAACAATAGTGATGTGGATTATTGGGAATGGACTACAAGTGATAGTTACTATGCTAAACCAAATGATGATAGTGTTATTTTTCTACAATTTTCGAGCAGTAACACAAATGTAAGTGTACGGGCTTGTAATAATGATGGTTGTAGTCAATTTGTTTCCACAGTTATTAATTGAATAAGAATTTGAACTAAATTAGAAAAAAGGGCAGCTTACAAAAACGTATTTAAAAACAGCAGTTAAGTGCTAAACTCAAAGTTTAATTCTTTTCTACTATCTTTGTTTAAGCACGAAAATTTTACATACAAACCTGCGACTTTTCAAGAAACACGTTAAACGAACAGTCCAATAAATTAAAAGAAAAAGAGACTATTTAAAAGTGATTAGTCTTTGTCAAACTGAGCGCAGTCGAAGTTTTAACGCTAAAAATCCTAAAGCATTTCTAAAAAGCTATGCTTTGTACCTTCAAAACAAAATATTTTGTTTCTCGTTAATGCTCAATGTGACATTTAAACTAAAATTGAATTTCTAGATTGCCTTTTTTATACAAACTAAATTTGTTATTATCCACATTTAGAAGAACCACAATCTTTACAGGTTAAGCAACCTTCTTGATAAATTAAATTTTTAGATTTACAATTATCGCATGCCTGCCCTTTGGCTTTTGTACCATCTTCAACATAACGTTTTAAAGCACGAACCACACCGTTTTTCCATGTATTTATAGATTCGCTATCTAACTGTAAACTATTTATTAAGTCAACAATTTTATCTATCGGCATCCCATGACGCAGCGTACTTGATATTAGTTTCGCATAGTTCCAAAATTCAGGATTAAATTTATGTGATAAGCCTTCAATAGTGGTTTTATAGCCTCTGGTATTTTTATATTGAAAATCGTAACGCGAACTACCATCCTCATTTCTATTTTTAATGATTACGCCTGTATTTACCCAACGTGGAATTAAAATACCATCTTCATCATCTGCTAAACCTGTAAAAATTTCATAAGGTTTTCCATCTATCAAGCCAATAAAAGCAATCCACTTGTCTTTACTATTTTGAAAACGAACTACATCGGCTTCCAGTATTTGAGGTCTTTTTTTAGGAAATGCAGTTAACTTATCATCCGATGTTTCCTCCTTCTTTTCATCGTTTGAAATCAAAACCCCAGAACGTGAACCATCCCTGTAAACCGTAACACCCTTACAACCTACTTCCCATGCTTTTAAATAGAGCTCGCCAACCAAATCCTCAGTGGCATCATTGGGTAAATTAATGGTTACACTAATAGAATGATCCACCCATTTTTGAATAGCACCTTGCATACTTACTTTACTTAACCAATCTACATCGTTGGAAGTTGCTTTGTAATAGGGTGATTTTATGATTAACCCGTCAATTTCGTTTTGCGAGAAATTTTTAGATGAATCGATACCATTCACTTCCATCCATTGTTTAAAACGGTGGTGAAAAACCACATATTCTTCCCAAGAATCGCCAACCTCATCAACAAAATCAACGCGAGCCTCTTTATCGTTAGGGTTTACTTTTCTCCTACGCTTGTAAACGGGCATAAAAACGGGCTCGATACCAGAAGTGGTTTGCGTCATTAAACTTGTTGTCCCTGTGGGTGCAATAGTCAACAGCGCTATATTTCGTCTACCATATTCCAGCATTTCATAATACAACTTACTATCGGCCTCTTTCAATCGTTGGATAAACGGATTATCCTTTTCGCGTTCAGCATCAAAAATTGAAAAAGCACCACGCTCTTTTGCTAAATGTACCGAAGCACGATACGCTTCAATAGCTATGGTTTTATGAACTTCTAAAGAAAACGCATTTCCAACTTCACTACCATATTGAATACCCAAAGCCGCCAACATATCACCCTCGGCAGTAATACCAACACCTGTTCTTCTTCCCTCTTCTGCTTTTCGTTGAATATTAAACCATAAATTACGTTCGGTTGCTTTCACTTCATCCAACTCTGGATCTGCATCAATTTTCCTTAAAATATTATCAACCTTTTCAAGTTCCAAATCAATAATATCATCCATAATCCGTTGAGCGGCAGCAACATGTTTTTTGAATAACTTAAAGTTGAACTTCGCTTTTTCCGTAAACGGGTTTTCAACATAAGAAAACAGATTGATTGCCAACAATCTGCAAGAATCATAAGGACATAAAGGTATTTCACCACACGGATTTGTTGATACCGTTTTATAACCCAAATCGGCATAACAATCGGGCACAGATTCATTAATTATAGTATCCCAAAATAAAATTCCTGGTTCGGCAGATTTCCATGCATTATACACTATTTTTTTCCATAGCGCATTAGCATCAATAGATTTTGATACTTTAGGATTAGCACTAAATATGGGATATTTTTGAGTGTAGTCTTTTCCGTTTTTCACAGCCTTCATAAATTCATCATCAATTCTAACCGACACATTTGCGCCCGTAACCTTACCTTGTTCCAGCTTCGCATTGATAAAATCTTCTGAATCTGGGTGATTTATAGACACTGAAAGCATAAGTGCTCCGCGTCTACCATCTTGAGCTACTTCCCTTGTAGAATTTGAATAACGTTCCATAAAAGGCACAAGTCCTGTAGATGTTAATGCTGAATTTTTAACTGCAGAACCTTTAGGGCGCACATGTGACAAATCGTGTCCTACCCCGCCTCTACGTTTCATAAGTTGCACCTGCTCTTGGTCTATTTTCATAATGCCTCCATAAGAATCAGATTCTCCGGAGTTACCAATTACAAAACAATTTGATAATGACCCTATTTGATACGGGTTACCTATACCAGCCATAGGACTCCCTTGTGGTACTATATATTTAAAATCTTTAATCAGATCAAAAATTTCATGTTCAGACAAAGGATTTTTATATTTTGTTTCAATACGTGCCAATTCTTTTGCAATACGACGATGCATATCGTTTGGGGTCAACTCATAAATATGTCCTTCGGAATCTTTAAGGGCGTACTTATTTAACCATACTCTGGCAGCTAAATCGTCATTTTTAAAATAGTCTAGTGATGCTTTAAAAGCTTCTTCTTGGGAGTACGTTTTTGGGGAAGTTTTGGGAAGTTCTAAGTTCATTGGTTAGCTGTAATTTTAAGTTTTTTATGGATTAATTAATTAGACTATAAAGAAACAAAAAAAACAAAAGCAACAACATGACAAAAGTCATAAAGTTTACAGGTAAATAAGGTTAAAAAACTGAATATCAGTATTTTAAAAATTTATTAACATAAAAAAGTTAACAAATTTTTTAAAGAAATATAAAATGAAGTTTTTAAAAATCTACGGCAACACCAACTCCTAAAAATTGTTTCCATTGTACTTTAGCGCCAGCTTCGTCAAACTCGCCTTCTACCAAAGCAGGTTTCTGAGTTTTAACGTCATCATCATAACGAATATGAGAACCTAAAGTAGCCCGAACAAAACTATTAACTTTAAAATCAAAATCGATTCTCCAGTCCAGATCTACATTACCAAAATTATTCATATAATCTGTGTATAAACTAACATGGTGCTTGAGGTTGATATTTTCGGCTACTTCCATTTCGTAGCTGTTGTTTATTAATATTCCAACTTCGTTTCGAACACGTTCGCCACTCTTAATAAGATTACCTTCAGCATCATAAACAGCTGGCTCAACACCAAAGGAACCGGCATTAGCTAATTCTTCATCTAAAACAAAAGTGGCTTTTAAAGTTAAAGGAGAAAAATAAAATGAAAGTTGTTCAATCTTTTTCCCATACTCCATGCCACCACCAAAAAACAAATAGCCTGGTGCCATGAGCCTTGATATGGGATCATCCGTGTTTGGATACTTGTATCCGTTTGTTAACTGTGTTCTAAAATTAAGCTTTGCAGAATAAAACCAGTTTGAAGTACTACTAGGATTATAACCAATATCTGAGTTTATCTCAAATAGATCATCTGTTTTTCGTGTCTCCCTTGATTCTTGCTTGTTTATACCATAACGAACGGACACATTATTTCTCCAATTAAAATACTTGTCTTTGTAATTTGCAGAAGACTCAAAAACCAAAAGGCCAGAAATTGAGTTACTACCCCCAGAATTCCAGTTTGTAAAAGACACTTGACTTAAATCAAAAGAGGCTTTATTTTTCTGTTTCCATTGCGGACCATCATATTTCGCCTTCTTCTTCCTTAAAAATAGAGAATCTGGCTGTGCACTAATGACTAAAGAGCATAAACAAAGGAGAGTAAAAAGAATGTTTTTCATGGGTATAGGTTAGGCTATTTTTAAGTTTAAAATTTAATCAAAAACTATTCCGCTTTTAACAATAATGTTACATTTTTAGTAAAGAAACTCTCCAAACTCCGATTTTATTGTAAGTTTTTTTGTTTTTGAAGCTTCAACACGTCCGATGATTTTAGCGTTGACATTAAACGATTTAGAAATAGAAATAATATCTTCAGCTATTTCGGGAGTTACATAGAGCTCCATTCTATGCCCACAATTGAAAACTTGATACATTTCTTTCCAATCTGTTTTAGATTGCTCTTGTATCAATTTAAACAAGGGTGGAATTGGGAACATATTATCTTTTACAATATGAAATTCATCAATAAAATGAAGAATTTTAGTTTGTGCGCCACCTGAACAGTGCACCATCCCATGTAACGTTTCAGAATTATATTGGGATAGGATTTTTTTAATAATAGGCGCATAAGTACGTGTTGGCGACAACACCAATTTACCTGCGTCAATAGGGGAACCTTCAACACTATCTGTTAATTTTACACCTCCAGAATACACTAAATCTTCTGGAACTGCTGCATCAAAACTTTCAGGATATTTTTTAGCTAAATATTTACTGAACACATCGTGTCTTGCAGAAGTTAATCCATTAGAACCCATACCGCCATTATATTGCTTTTCGTAAGTAGCTTGTCCGAAACTTTCCAAACCTACAATGACATCACCCGCTTTTATATTGGCATTATCGATAACGTCAGTACGTTTTATTCTAGCAGTTACTGTTGAATCTACAATAATGGTTCTAACCAAATCACCAACGTCGGCAGTTTCACCACCTGTAGAATGGATGGTTACACCAAACGATTTTAAATCTTCGAGCAATTCTTCTGTTCCGTTAATTATAGCTGATAACACCTCGCCAGTAATTAAACTTTTATTTCGTCCTATGGTTGAAGACAGCATAATATTATCAGTAGCTCCAACACAAAGCAAGTCGTCAATATTCATGATTAAAGCATCCTGAGCAATACCTTTCCAAACTGAAATATCTCCCGTTTCCTTCCAATACATGTATGCTAAAGACGATTTTGTTCCTGCACCATCGGCATGCATGATAAGGCAATAATCATCGTCATTTGTTAAATAATCTGGAACTATTTTACAAAAGGCTTTGGGAAATAACCCTTTATCGATATTTTTTATAGCATTGTGCACATCTTCTTTTGATGCCGAAACGCCACGTTGTGCATAACGTTTTGAAACTTCTTGACTCATAATGTTGGATTATAATGCAAAGAAAAGGAATATTTTAAAAATTATTGGTGTTTAATTACGATATGAAAAGCGTTTTATTAACGGGTTTTTACCAAGTTGAAAACGAATGAAAAGAGAAGTTGCTTTTCTTGACTTTATCAGAAAAAAGTATAGCTTTGTTTAACAACCGATAAAGTTCACCTGTGCTGAACTTGTTTCAGTATTAACGGTTATAAATGATGTGGTGCAATTAAAAAAAGTCAGCCGCACAAATGGTACATTTGGTTTTTGCCAATACACACACCCGCCCTAAAAAACCAAAAGAGTTATTTTTCCAACGCTACCAGGCTGTTGATAAGTTTGAAAAAAAAATCATTGAACATCAAAAAAGACTGAATATATTTGATATTTCACAAATGAAAACCAACCAATCAGAAGGCAAAATCCTTAGAGGAAAAAGTGAGAAAAAAAAGGACTGCTTTTACGCTACGTTCCTGCTGAACTCGATATTAACATGGCCATACTTAGCAAAATAGAGAGAAAAGCAAAGGAACAGATTCTAAAACTCGCTGAAATACTGGATTTAGATAAAGACGGTTTACTTGTTAAGTACTTGAGCGAAAAAACACTAAATAGCTGAAAGGTGGAGATAAGTCTAATGCTTTTTAAAATAAAATAATAAAAATAAGTAAAGATGAAAAATAAAATAATCAATTTGTTTGGGAATAACAATGTAATACCCCCTAATAATGGTGTTAAGTATTCCGAATTGCTTGAGCAATATATGAGTGCTTTTATAAACGATTTTGAAGATTATGAGTATATAGAGGATATTTTTGAATTTGCCATGAATGCTTGGAATCTAGCTAATATCAATGTTCTAATGCCAAATGGGAAATTTAAAGAAACAATGGCATCATTGCCACCAGGAGATTTTGAGACGGCATTACTAAAAAAAATGATAGCCCATAAGGAAGCGAAGTACAAAGTGTTTACCAATTTTATAATAGATTTTGAATTAAAGGAAGCCCAAGCAGGCGTAGATCCCATACTAAGTGTTGTGACCCAAGAAGAAGAAGCTTATTTAGCAAATATGCTAAATGAAATGGAAGAAGAAGATTACCTGCACTCTCAAGATGATTTTGAAGAAAATTATATTAATCGAACAGCAATTATTCTAAAACCACAACAACCATTTTTAGATTGGTATTCTAATTTGTATCCTGATGATGATGATTTTGAAGAAGATATAAAAGAAACCAACATTTATTTAATTGATGATACCATTGATGATGTAGAAAAATGGCTTAAAAAGAAATTTGACAAGTTTTTTATGATGGAATTAGATGAATGGCATACAAACAAAAAAGAATGGCCTCAAAAACGCAATTACAAAATGTTCAACCTTTGGTTTCAAGTTGAAATATCCAGAATGATTTATGATTTAGAAAAACAGCCGGTTTTAAAATTAGAATAAAGATAAAAGTGTCCCGTAGATATCGCTGATAAGCGCAGAAAAAGAATCAGCGAACATCTGCGTAATCTGCGGGAGAAAAGCCCAAACATGAAAATTTCCCGCTGATATCGCTGATAAGCGCAGAAAAAGAATCAGCGAACATCCGCGGGAGAAAAATACAATTATGACAGAAAATGATATATCATACAAAATAAGAGGTGCCATATTTAATGTTTATAATGTTTTAGGTCCAGGCTTATTGGAATCTGTCTATGTAGCGGCATTGGTCTTTGAATTAAAAAAGGAAGGATTAAAAGCAATAAGAGAGGTGCCAGTTCCTGTTTATTATGAGAATGAGATATTAGAAATAGGTTTTAGACTGGATTTATTAGTTGAAAATAAAGTAATTATTGAAGTGAAATCTGTAGAGAACTTAGCACCAGTTCATCACAAACAAGTACTAACATACCTAAAACTTACAGAACTTAAATTAGCTATATTGGTAAACTTTAATGTAGATAATATCAAATCAGGGATATTTAGGAAAGTGAATGGATTATGAAAAGTGTCCCGCAGATATCGCTGATAAGCGCAGAAAAAACAAAAGAATCAGCGAAAATCTGTGGGATCTGCGGGAGAAAAGCCCAAACATGAAAATTTCCCGCTGATATCGCAAATAAGCGCAGAAAAAAAATCAGCGAACATCTGCGTAATCTGCGGGAGAAAAAAAAAGAACACCATGCAAATACCATTAAACGAATTTGAGCAGCTCATTGATGAAAAAATTTTAAAAAGAGGCATATCCTATTTTAAAGGTGGCGCAATAACCGATTTTTCAGAAATTTCAAACGGAGAGTATGAAGCCCGTGTGTCCGGCACTGAAGAATACACCGTACAATTAAAAATTAGCAACAATACCATTGTAGCACATAATTGCGACTGCCCTTATGATATGGGGCCAGTCTGTAAACACGTAGTTGCAGTAATATTCCATTTGCAACAAGATGAATTGGAATTGAACCTGCGGCCATCTACGAAATCTGCGGGAAACAAAAAGAAAAAAACAAAATCCGTTTCTCAACAGACCAAGGAATTGTTAAAAGCCATTTCACATAAAGAATTGATGGAATTTGTGCAGGAAAACAGTAAAAAAGATAAGAAATTCAGAAATTATTTTTTAGCATCATTTGGTCATTTAAGTCAAGATCAATCGAAAGAATTCTATCAAAAACAAATTCATTCCATTTTACAAACAGCAGCAGGAAGAGATGGTTGGATAGGTTGGTCAGACATGAAATACGTAGTAAATGCTACCGAACCATTTTTGGAAAATGCCGAAAAATACTTAGCCAATAATAATTTTAAAAACGTGTTTTTCATCAGTACCGCACTATTGGAAGAAATGACGGAAGCTTTTCAATATGGAGATGACAGCAATGGCGATTTAGGCTATTTTATAGAATCTGCCATGGAATTGCTTTCAAAACTGACTCAAGAAAAACTTCCTAATCCATTAAAACAAGACATGTTTGAATATTGCATCACTTCCTTCAAACAAAAACTCTTTGAAGGTTGGAGTTGGCATCTGGGAATGCTACATATTGCTTGTGAATTAATCGATAAAGAAAGTGATGCCGATATCATATTGAATTGTTTGGATACGGTCACTGGGAGATATGAAATGGAACAAGCTCAATCCTTTAAATTGAATTTGCTAAGAAAGTTTAAAGATAAAAAAGAAGTAGAAGCGTACATCAATAAGCACATTTCAAATCCATCAATCAGAACCAAAGAGATAGAAAAAGCATTTGCAAATAACAACTTTAAAAGAGTAAAAAAGCTTTCAAAAAACGGCATTACATGTGATGAAAAAGATAAACCCGGCTTGGTTAAGGTTTGGTACAATTGGTTGCTAAAAGTTGCCCAAGCTGAAAAAGATACAGCTAAGATTATTGAATACGCAAGGTTTCTGTTTATAGACAATTTTCACCCAGAACAAGATTATTATCAAATTCTAAAAGATAATATTGATGACGAAGATTGGCATCCATTTTTGGAAGACATAATAAAAGAAATCACTCCCAAACAGAGGTGGACCTACACAGAGTTAATTAGAAAGATTTACATAAAAGAACAATGGTGGGACAGGTTGTTTTTAA
>TARA_R110002051_G_scaffold32562_10_pt1 | contig 14886 bp, 16 predicted proteins | sample TARA_R110002051 | Tara Oceans TARA_R110002051 (sample SAMEA4397023) | marine metagenome | biome: Polar Biome; feature: [MES] marine water layer (ENVO:01000295) within the mesopelagic zone...; material: water (ENVO:00002006), including particulate matter (ENVO:01000060) such...
AGGGTTTCCTTTCAGCGCTCGCCGTTCCACAGTGATGGCAAAACGGGAGGGCCGAATGAAAGAATACACTGATTATGATGGACTGGGCTTGGCGGAGCTGGTCCGCAGCAAACAGGTCAGCGCCGGAGAGCTGCTGGATGCGGCGGTCACACGGGCCGAAGCGGCGCAGGAAACGCTGAACTGTTTCACCGCGCTTTATCCGGACCTCGCCAAATCGCAGCTGGACTCAGGCATCGGCAGCGGCCCGTTTGCAGGTGTGCCGTTTGTCACAAAAGACCTTGCCGTTGAAGTGAAGGGTGCGCCGCTGACAAATGGCTCGGTTGCCTGGAAGGGCAATGTGGCCCAGCGGGATTCGGTGCTGACCGAACGCTATCGCCAGGCAGGGCTTGTCTTCTTCGGCCAGACGACCAGCCCGGAATACGGCCTGACCACCACGACCGAATCCACGCTTTACGGCCAGACACGAAACCCTTGGGATCTGACGCGCACCTCGGGCGGCTCGTCCGGCGGGGCCAGCGCAGCCGTGGCGGCCGGTGTGCTGCCGGTCGCGCAGGCCAGCGATGGCGGCGGATCGATCCGTATTCCGGCGTCCTGCACCGGCCTGTTCGGCATCAAGCCGTCGCGCGGCCGGGTGCCGATGGGGCCGGGGCGGACCGAAGGCTGGAATGGCATGTCCACCGTCCACGCCGTCAGCCGCAGCGTGCGGGACAGCGCCGCCCTGCTGGATGCCTGCCATGGCCGTGAAACCGGCAGCCGCTATGTCGCCCCGACGCCGGACCGTCCGTATCTGGAGGAAGTGTCCCGCGATCCAGGCAAGTTGCGGATTGCTCTGTGGCGCAAGGCGCCGAACGGGACGATGCCGGACGCCGATGCGGAGGCAGGCCTCGTCGCGACGGCGAAACTTCTGGAAGAGCTTGGCCATGACGTGGTCGAGACCGGACCGGAGTTCGATGGCGAACTGCTCGCCAAATATGCGCTGTTCACGATCTCCGCCAATATCGCCGCCGCCTTCGACGACCGCTCCGAGATGCTGGGCCGGCCAGTACGCGAGGATGAGATGGAGCTGATCACGGCGTCCATGGCCGCGCTCGGCCGTACGGTGCCGATGGTGGAACTGGCCAAGGCCAACAACCTCTTCAATTCGGTCGCGATCGACGATGAGCAATTCCTTATTGATGGCGGGTTTGACCTGACCCTCTCGCCCGTCACGCACCGTGCGCCCGACAAGCTGGGCACCATGTCGCTGGCGCAGGATGGCGACGCGATGGGCAAGGCGCTCGCCGGCTTCGGCGCGCATTGCCCGATCTTCAACCAGACCGGCTGCCCGGCCATGTCGGTGCCGCTGCACTGGACCGATGCGACCGAAGACGCGCCAGGCGGGCTGCCGATTGGCATGATGTTTGGCGGTCGGCTCGGGTCTGAAAGTCTTTTGTTCCGTCTGGCTGGACAATTGGAACAGGCCCGGCCATGGGCAGGCAAGCGCCCGCCGCACTGGGTGGGCTGAACCAGACGGACGAAAGACGATGAGCGAGCTGAAGACCCATTCCGGCGGATGCCATTGCGGCGCGGTGCGGTGGGAGGTCGACCTGCCGGATGCCTTCGAGGTGGAAGACTGCAACTGCTCCATCTGTGCGATGTCGGGCAATATCCACATCATCGTCCCGTCGAGCCGTTTCCGCCTGCTGCAGGGGAATGACAATCTTGCCGAGTACACGTTCAACACGGGCGCGGCGAGACACCTGTTCTGCAAGACATGCGGGGTGAAGAGCTTCTACATCCCGCGGTCAAACCCGGACGGTGTCGCGGTGACCTGGCGATGCATCGATGACTGGCAGGATCTGAACGCCACGGTGAACAGGTTCGACGGGCAGAACTGGGAGCAGCACGCCCACACGCTGGCGCACAAGTCGAAGGCCTGAGGCGTCAGTCCAGACTGTCGAGGATGCGGTGCATTTCCTCGTCGGACCAGCCGAAATGGTGGCCGTATTCGTGGATGGTGACGTGGCTCACCAGCTCCTCCAGTGTCACATCGCCCCGCGCGGCCCATTCGAACAGGATGGGCAGGCGGAAGAGATAGACCAGCGGCGACTGCATCGACGGGTGCGTCACGCTCTCATGGATCAGCGGCACGCCGGAATAGAGTCCGCTCAGTTCCAGCGCATCCCGGATCTTCATCTCGTCGAGGATCTCGTCCTCGGCATAGTCTTCGACGATGATGCGCACCGCCCCTGCCGCGGTCTGCATATGCTGGGGCAGGCGGGCGATGCAGGCTTCGGCGAGGGCGAGAATATCCTCTGCCGTCGGAGCGGTCTGGTCCAGCATGCTCACGTGAGCTGCACCGCCGTGCCGGAGACCGCGACCATCATCATCGAGCCGGACTGGCCGATGACGGTGTAGTCGAATTTCGTGCCGACGATCGCATTGGCGCCCAGCTTCTTCGCTTCGTCCATCATTTCGGCCATGGCGTCGTCGCGCGTTTCGCGCAGCGTGCTTTCATAGGCCTCGGAGCGCCCGCCCACGAGATTGGTCAGGCTGGCCAGGATATCCTTGCCAAGGTGCGCCCCGATCACGACCTCGCCGCAAACGACGCCGAGATATTTGGTGATCTCATGGCCCTGAACCGTAGGCGTGGTAGTGACGAGCATATAGGGCAATCCTTTTAATTATCGAATAACGATATATTTGGGGAGTCTGGCCCGGCGTTTCAAGAGGGCTTTTCGAATACCAGCGCGGTCCAATCAACGCCCCGGGATTTGTTTTCAGACATGATGGAGTTTCTGCGGACATGGCTGACGGGGCGGAGACCGGAAGGCGCGGCGAGGGCGATGGTTTCTTCGCCTGTCACGTCGAACATGCGGCGTCCGTCCGGTATGGGCCCGTGCCGCAGGCTCATGAACAGCCGCCCGCCCGGCACCAACAGCGTAGCAATGCGGTCCATGCCAATGGCGCGTTCATCCGCTGTCAGGTGCATCCAGACGGCATTCATCATCACCATGCCGAACATCTCTCCGCGGGCGCGTGTATTCACCAGTTCCGGCAGGCTGTCTTCCAGCCAGGTGATCTGAGGCTCCGGATGAAGCTTTGCCGCCCGCACGCGCATTGTCTCGACGGGTTCCACCGCCAGCACCGAATGGCCCAACGAGGCGAGCCAGGCCGCGTCGCGCCCGGTGCCTGCACCAATGTCCAGCGTTCGCACCGGTGGCGCCGGAAACAGAGGCCGCCAGTGCGCATGAGTCTCTGGCGCCGACAGCGCCTCATACCGCACGAACAGGTCATCCGCCTCTTCGGCGTATCCGGAGGTTGAGGTCAGCTCGGCCATGGCGGAAGCCTATCAGATGCCTCCGCCCCGGCAATCGGCGGAGTTATTCCGCCGCCGTCTTCGCTCCATCATCCCCGCCGGTCAGGATTTCCAGCATCTTCAGGGCGCTGTCGGCGATGACGGTGCCGGGCGGGAAGATGGCGGAAGCGCCGGCGGCGTAGAGCGCGTCGAAGTCCTGCGGCGGGATCACGCCGCCCACGATGATGCGGGCGTTGGCCGCGCCTTCATTGCCGAGCGCGCGCTTCAGTTCCGGCACCAGCGTCAGGTGTCCGGCGGCGAGCGAGGAGGCCGCGACGATGTCCACGCCCTGTTCGCGCGCATCGGCGGCGGCTTCTTCCGGTGTCTGGAACAGCGGGCCGATCACAACGTCCCAGCCAAGGTCCATCAGCGCGGAGGCGACGACCTTCTGGCCGCGGTCGTGACCGTCCTGGCCCATCTTGGCGATGTAGACTTTCGGCTTGCGGCCGTTCTGCTTCTCAAAGGCTTCGGCGAGGCTGACGGCTTCGTCGGCTTTCTCTGTGCCTTTCACGCCGCCGCCATAGACGCCCTTGATGGAGCGGATGATGGCCTGGTGGCGGCCCTGGCTGCGTTCGACGGTTTCGGAGATCTCGCCAACGGTTGCCTTGGCGCGCGCGGCATCCACGGCGAGCGCGAGGAGGTTGCCTTCGGTGCCAGCGGCGGCCTCGGCGATCGCGTCCAGCTTGGCGGTGACTTCGGCTTCGTCACGTTCGGACTTCAGGCGGGCCAGCTTGTCGAGCTGCATCTTGCGCACGGCGGCGTTGTCGACCTTCAGCACCGGCACGTCTTCGTCTTCGTCCAGCAGAAATTTGTTGACGCCGACCACAGTCTGCGTGCCGCTGTCGATGCGTGCCTGCGTGTTCGCGGCGGCTTCCTCGATGCGCAGCTTCGGCAGGCCTTCCTCGATGGCTTTCGCCATGCCGCCCATCTTTTCGACTTCCTCGATATGGGCGAGGGCCTTGGCGGCGAGGTCGTGCGTCAGGCGTTCGACATAATAGGAGCCGCCCCACATATCGACCGTCTGGCAGGCGCCGGCTTCCTGTTGCAGGAACAGCTGCGTGTTCCGGCTGATCCGGGCGGAGAAGTCCGTCGGCAGGGCGAGGGCCTCGTCGAAGCTATTCGTGTGCAGCGACTGCGTCTGCCCGCCCGTGGCCGCGATGGCCTCAAGACAGGTGCGGATGACGTTGTTGTAAACGTCCTGCGCGGTCAGCGACCAGCCGGACGTTTGCGAGTGCGTCCGCAGGCTGAGGGATTTCGGATTCTTCGGGCTGAAATTCTCTTTCACGAGCTTCGCCCAGAGCAGACGCGCCGCCCGCATCTTGGCGACTTCCATGAACGTGTTCATGCCGATCGCCCAGAAGAAGGACAGGCGCGGCGCAAACGCGTCGACATCGAGGCCCGCTGCCACACCGGCGCGGATATATTCGATCCCGTCGGCCAGCGTATAGGCGAGTTCCAGGTCTGCCGTCGCACCGGCTTCCTGCATGTGATAGCCGGAGATCGAGATCGAATTGAACTTCGGCATGTTCTGCGACGTATAGGCGAAGATGTCCGAAATGATCCGCATCGAAGGTTTGGGCGGATAGATATAGGTGTTCCGCACCATGAACTCTTTGAGGATGTCGTTCTGGATTGTCCCGGCCAGTTTCTCCGGCCCGACGCCCTGTTCCTCAGCCGCCACAATATAGAGCGCGAGGATCGGCAGAACCGCGCCGTTCATCGTCATGGAGACGGACATCTTGTCCAGCGGAATGCCGGAGAAGAGGGTGCGCATGTCGAGAATGGAGTCGATGGCCACACCGGCCATGCCGACATCGCCCGACACGCGGACATGGTCTGAGTCATAACCGCGGTGCGTGGCCAGGTCGAACGCGACCGAGAGGCCTTTCTGGCCGGCGGCCAGGTTGCGGCGATAGAAAGCGTTGGAGTCTTCCGCCGTGGAAAAGCCCGCATACTGACGAACCGTCCAGGGCTGGTTCGTGTACATGGTCGGGTAGGGGCCACGGCCGAACGGGGCGAGCCCCGGGAAATCGTCCAGATAGTCCAGCCCGGCACGGTCCGCCTCGGTATAGGCGGTCTTCACCGGGATGCCTTCCGGCGTGTCCCAGGCTTCGCCGGTTTTCGGGGCGGCAGCTTTCGCATGCGGGGCGCCGAGGTCGAGTTTTGTGAAATCGGGGAAGTCGGTCATCGGGACATCTCCAGATTAGCCGTCCATTCGGGGGTCGGCTGTTTCAGGATGAGGGTTTCGCGGGACGTGGCGACATAGGGCTTGCCGTTCTGGTCGACGGCGCCGAACACATAGCCTGACCGGTCGGCGGACCATTGTGCCTGCAGGATGATCACAGACACCCGGTCACCATTGGCGCGTGTCAGCACGGCGGGCAGCGGGCAATCGACCGGGGCGACACTGTCCTCGCCTGATCCGGCCGTGGCGAAGATGGCGCGGTTTTCCCGCACATCCCGTTCAATTGCCGGGCGGCCCTTCACGCACGGGTGGTGGGCCCAGTTATCGAGAGTGAATTCCAGCATCATGGCGATCACAGCCCCAGTTCTGCGTGGGCGAGTTTCAGATTGTGCAGCACGTCGCAGCCCATGAAGATCTGCGAATCGATGCCGTCGCCTTCATGCTTGCCGGCGATCCAGACATGTTGCGCACCGGCCTCTTTCAGGGCCTTGGCGGCGGCGTCTGCTTCGTCAGCGTAACGGGCATCGCTTCCGCAGATGCAGGCGATGCGAAGACCGGACGCCTTGAACCCGGCCGCAATGTCGGCTGGGGAGGCGGGCGGCACCGGCGGCTCTTTCGCGGTGAGGCCGCCAGCGGCGAACAGGTTGCGGGCAAAGTCTGCGCGGCCGGTATATTCCGCGAGCGGGCCGAGCGTGGCGAGATAGATCGCCGGCGGCTTGGCGGCCGCGGCGGCCTTGTCGCGCAGGAGTTCGAAGTCTGCACCGAGGTGGATCGGCTCCAGCGCTTCCGCGGTTGCATCGTCGCCCGTCTCTGGCGGCAGGTCCGGCACCAGCGCCTGCAGCGCTTCGTCCGTCAGTTCCGCGCCGCTGCGCAGGTGCGGGGCATCGGCCACCGGGGCGGCAATCTCGTCCAGCAGCGGGAATTCGGAAACGCCCGTGACCGGGATCTTGCGCTTGGCGATGTCTTTGGCGCGGGCGTCGCGGGTCGCTTTCACGCGGCCCTGGAAGGCGCCGGACATCAGGGACGCGGCATAGCCGCCTTCGCCTTCGATCGTCTGGAATTCGGCCCAGGCTGCTTCGGCCAGTTCGTTGGCGAATGTCTCGGTGAACCAGGCGCCGCCCGTCGGGTCCGCCACGCGGCCGAGCTGGCTTTCTTCCATGGCGATCAGCTGTGTGTTGCGCGCGATGCGGCGGCCGAGTTCTTCCGGCGTGCCCAGCGGCTCGTTGAAGGCGCGGATGGTCAGGATGTCTGCGCCACCGACGGCACCGGCAAAGGCCGCGGCCGTGTTGCGCAGCATGTTCGTCCACGCGTCGTAACGGGTCAGCATGCGGGCAGAGCTGTAGCCCTGAATGCGCATGGGCCGGGCCTCAAGGCCGAGGGCCTCTTCGACACGGGCCCACAACCGGCGCGCGGCGCGCAGCTTGGCAACGCCGATGCCGTAATTGGCGTCCAGGGAGAGGCAGAAGATGGTTTTCGCGGCCACGTCTGCGGCGTCCATGTGCGGTGCTAGACGGCGCAGCGTGTCGACCGCAGAGGCGATCAGCGCGGCGAGTTCCTGCGCTTCCGATCCGCCGGCCTCATGCACAGCGCGGGCATCCATGCGGAACAGGTTCGCGGCGGGGTATTTTGCGGCCAGAACCTTGGCGAGCGCGCCTGCCTCGGCAAAGGCGGCGTCCAGACCACCGGCCAGCGTGCCGGTGCGGGCGAGGGCGCCCAGCGGGTCCATATTGAAGTCGAGTTTTGCGTCGGCCTTGTTCCGGGCCCACTCGGCCAGGAAGGCGGCTTCGCGGGTGCCGGAGGTCATGACCGGGTCAAGCGCTACGCCCGCGATGGTCGCGTCGACGCCGTTCAAGGCAATGTCATAGTCCGGCATAGTCATGGCCTGGACACCGTTGCGTCCGGTCGGATCCACGCTCAATTCAACCGAACTCACGCCGCGTTCCAGGTCGCGCAGCACTTCCCCATGCGTGTGTGAGGGCGACGCATGGGTAAAGGCCTGCCGGATATCCCAGGGCAGCCACGGGTCCGGCGCCGCCGTCGGTCCGCGCAGATAGGGCGCCACGCCGGGCGTGCCCAGCGGGTCCTCAGACGCGGGAAAATCGCTCTCACGGTAGAGCGGGCGGATCTTCAGCCCATCTGCCGTGGTGCGGGTGATTGTGTCGATGCCACGGCCCTTGAGGGCCTTTTCGACCGCAGCCATCCATTCGGCTTCGGTGGCGTCGGGAAATGTGCTGGAAAGCGGGAGGATATCGTCTGCCATGATGGGTCCGTTTATTGGCGGAAAGAATTGCAAAAGGGAACCACTTACTTGGCGGCATTCCGTAGCGGCCCGGAACGAGTTGACGCAAGCGTCTTTTAATGCGATTGAGAATTATTCGCAAAAAGGAGATTCCCATGAAACAAGCACGCGCGGTTCTGAGGCTCGTTTCCTGCGAAAACCCCGAAAATACAAGAGATTCCGGCACTCGTGAATCTGGCGCACGCCGGGCCGAAGCACGGCATGAAGGAAGTGCGGACCATCGTCCGGCGGACACTTCCTGCCCGTGCGGGCCGCTGCAAGGCGAGGGCGATGCAGTGCGCGGCGTGCGCCAGGACCTTCTGAAAGAGTGGATGGGGTCTCACACCCGAATCCTTGGCCTCTGGCTCGACAGGCTCCTGGAGGAGGGTGACGACGCCGACCTCGTCTCCATGATTCACCGCCAGCATGCTTGGCTGTCCATGATGCAGGCCCGGATGGAGCGCGGCTGACCTCACGTCCGGCTTGCGGTGCATTCGCGCGGCAGGTTTAGTTCCCGGCAGAACAAGGCCGGGAGGAAAGCCATGAGACTGAAAACACCGCGAATTGCCCCACTCACCGATTCGGAGATGGGCCCGGACGTGAAGGAAATGATCGCGGGCCGTTTCGGCGATGCCCCGGTCTTCAATGTCTTCCGCACGCTCGCCCGTGCCCCGAAGGCCTACAAGCGCTTCATGGGCTGGGGCGGATATATCCTGTCGAAATACAACGACCTCAGCGAACGAGACCGCGAACTCGTCATCCTCCGCGCCGGCTATAACTGGAAGTCCGGCTATGAATGGGCCCAGCACAAGCGCATCGGGCTGGGGTGCGGCCTGACGGAAGAAGAGATCGAGCGTATCAAGGCCGGGCCGGACGCGCCGGGCTGGAGTGCGAACGACAAGGCCCTGCTGCAGGCAACCGACGAACTGACATCGGACGCCTTCATAACAGATGAGACCTGGGCTGCCCTGTCCGGCTTCACTGACAAGCAGAAGATGGATCTGGTCATGACGGTCGGCCAGTACACGCAGGTGTCCATGATGCTGAACAGTTTCGGCGTGCCGCTGGACGATGACCTGACTCTCGATACGGACCTCGAAAAATGAGCCTCGCAGACGTGGCAGGGCGCTTGTCCGGCAAGGTCGCCATTGTGACCGGCGCCGGTCAGACGCCGGGCGAAACGATCGGAAATGGCAAGGCGATTGCCATGCTGTTCGCCCGGGCCGGTGCGCGCGTTCTGTGTGTGGACCGGAGCATCGAACGCGCAGAGGCCACCGTATCGGACATCCTCGCCGAGGGCGGCACGGCGGAATCATTTGCCGCGGACGTCAGCCAGCCGGCGGATGCCACCGCCATTGCTGACGCCGCCGAAACAGCCATTGGCCCGCCAGATATCCTTATCAACAATGTCGGTATCGGTGATGGAGGGGACGGTCCGCCGCACAGGCTGACGGAGGAGGCCTTCGACCGCACGCTGAAGATCAATTTGAAGGGCGCCTGGCTGGTGACCAAGGCCGTCTTGCCCGGCATGCGGGAACGCGGCAGCGGGGCCATCGTCAACATTTCGTCGCTGGCGTCGCTCGCGGGCGGATTCCAGATGGCGTACGAAGTGTCAAAGGCGGGCATGAACCGGATGACGCTCAGCGTCGCAAATTCCGGCGCATCGCGCGGCGTGCGGTGCAATGCCATCCTGCCGGGCCTGATGGATACGCCCATGGCGATCCGCGGCATCGCGAAGATGCGCGGCGTTCCGGAGGATGACCTGCGCAAGGAGCGGGCCGCGCGTGTGCCGATGGGATTCATGGGGTCCGGCTGGGACACGGCCCATGCGGCGTTGTTCCTGGCCAGCGATGAAGCGCGCTTCATTACGGGCGCTCTGCTGCCGGTCGATGGCGGCGGCAGCGCGCGGATCGGCTGACCGGGGGCATTGAGCGCGGGGCGCAAGCTCTCTAGGCTTTGGTCGTCCTTCTTACTGCGCCGTTCTGGCGCTCATGCCGGCCGGGATCGTCCTGTGCCGGTTTCACCCTGTTGGCAGAGGCAAAGCGCGCCATGATCGAATTTTTCATCCTTCTCGGACTGATCGTGGTGAATGGCATATTCGCGATGTCGGAACTCGCCATCGTGTCGGCACGTACCGCGCGTCTTCAGTCGAAGGCGGACCGGGGCGATGTGGGGGCGAAAACCGTGATCGGCCTGCAAGACGATCCCTCCCGTTTCCTGTCGACCGTGCAGATCGGCATCACGCTCGTCGGAATTGTCGCGGGGGCCTATGGTGCCACCGCCATTGCAGACGAGCTGTCGCCCGTGATTGCGAAACATGTGCCCGCCATTGAGGCCGAGGCCGGAGAAATCGCCTTCGGGCTCGTGATTGTCTTCACCACATTCCTGTCGCTGGTCATTGGCGAACTCGTGCCGAAGCGCATCGCTCTGATCGCGCCGGAAGCCATCGCCACGATCATGGCGCCGCCCATGGCGTTCATTTCGCGGCTGGCCTTTCCGGTCGTCTGGCTGTTGCGCGTTTCGACAGACGGGCTGCTCAGCCTGTTGGGGCTGGCAGGGATCCGGCAGGAGCCGGTGACGGAGGAAGAAATCCACGCCATTCTCGACGAAGGCGCGACCAGCGGGGTTATCGACCTTGAGGAGCAGCGCATGATGCGCGGCGTCATGCGGCTGGCTGACCGCGACATCCGTTCGATCATGATCCCGCGGCCAGATATTGTCTGGATCGATACGGACGATCCGTGGCCAGAGATCAAGCAGGAGATCCTCGACAGCGGAAAATCGCGGTTCCCGGTGGCGGATGAACGGCTCGATCGGGTGTTCGGCGTGGTCCAGACCAAGGACCTCCTCGACTGTGACCTGAGCGGGGATGGGCCGGACCTGAGACAGGTCGCCCGGCCTGTGACCTTCGTGCCGGAAACGCTGTCGGTCATGCGGTTGCTGGAGTCGATGCAGGAAAGCGAAGTGCGCATGGCGCTTGTGGTGGACGAGCATGGCAGCATTCAGGGCATGGTCACGGCGGCAGACCTGCTGGGTGCCATCGCAGGCGATAGCGCCTTCTCCCCCAGCGAAGGCATAGACCGGCCCGCCCGGCGGACGGACGGGTCCTGGCTGATCGATGGCCTGATGCCTGTGGAGGATCTGGAAATCCTGCTCTCCGCACCGGATTTCGGCGAAGCTGATGGCGGCGCCACAACTGTGGGTGGGATGATCATCCACCAGCTGCAGCGCCTGGCCAATGATGGCGATGTCGTTCACATCTCCGGCTACCGGTTCGAAGTCATGGACCTGGACGGCCGCCGGGTCGACAAGGTGCTCGTCACGCCGCCCGGTGCCGGCGAGGATCGCCCCTTCACCTGACGTAATGGCTTGCCCATGGCGGTCAGATCGTTAGATTCAGCGCGAATGTAAACACTGTTCACTTTAAGGGGAAAACGCCCATGGCTCTGCCGCCCGTGCTCCAGAACCTCCGACTGCCGCTGATCGGATCGCCTCTGTTCATCATTTCCGGTCCGGAACTGGTGATCGCCCAGTGCAAGGCGGGCATCGTCGGGAGTTTTCCGGCGCTCAACGCCCGTCCGGGCCCGGTGCTGCACGAATGGCTGGACCGGATCACCACAGAACTGGCCGAGCATAACGAGAAGAACCCCGACCGCCCGGCCGCGCCGTTCGCCGTAAACCAGATCGTTCACAAGTCGAACGACCGGCTGCAGCACGATGTCGAGGCCTGTGTGAAGTTCAAGGTACCGCTGGTCATCACCTCGCTCGGCGCGCGCACGGATGTGAACGACGCGATCCACTCCTATGGCGGCGTCGTCCTGCACGATGTGATCGACACTTTCTTCGCCCGCAAGGCGCTGGAGAAGGGCGCTGACGGCCTGATCGCTGTGTGTACCGGAGCGGGGGGGCACGCCGGCCAGCTTTCGCCGTTCGCGCTGATCCAGGAGATCCGTGAATTCTTCGACGGCCCGTTGGCGCTGTCGGGGGCCATTGCGAATGGCGGCGCCATCGCCGCTGCGCAGGCTATGGGTGCAGACCTTGCCTATATGGGCTCCGCGTTCATTGCCTGCGACGAAGCCAATGCCATGGAAGGCTACAAGGAAGCCATCGTGTCCTATGGCGCTGAGGACATCGTTTACTCGAACCTCTTTACCGGCGTGCACGGCAACTATCTGAAGCCGTCGATCGAGGCAGCGGGGCTTGATCCGGACAATCTGCCCGAAAGCGACCCCAGCAAGATGAACTTCGGGTCCGGTGGCAACACCAAGAGCAAGGCCTGGAAAGACATCTGGGGCTGTGGTCAGGGGATTGGCGCCGTGAAGCGCCGCGGGCCGGTTGCGGATTATGTCGACCAGCTGGAATCGGAGTACAAGGCAGCGATCGACAAACTGAACCAGCCGCGCACCTGGGGTGCCGCGCCCGCGACCGCCGGCTGATTCAAGCTGATTCAGGGGGATAAAGCCGGGGCTATCCGACACCGGCAACTGGCGCGGCCTGCGGTGACACGGGCCGCGCTTTTCTGTTCAGGCCCATTCTATGCACCCGATAAGTCATGCGCGCAGACTTGTGTGCATGCTGATCGAAAATGTCTCTGAATTTGATGCGGGCAGCTGGCGCTGGCCGCATTTCACGCCGGCGGAACTGGCTTGCCGATGTGGTGGCCGGTTCTGTGCGGGCGAATACTGGCACGCCCCTGATTTCCTGGATGCGCTGGAGGCGCTGCGGACAGACGCAGGTTATCCGCTGGTGATCAATTCCGGCCATCGCTGTGCGGTCTGGAATACATATGTCGGCGGTGTCCGGTTCAGTCTCCACAGGTCCATCGCGGTGGATATCTCGCTCGCCGGGCATGATCGCCATGTCTTGCTGGCGGCCGCAGAACGGAAAGGCTTCACTGGCTTTGGCCTCGGAAAGACCTTCCTTCATCTGGACCGGAGGCCGCGCCCGGCCCGCTGGTTTTATCCGGGGAGCGACGCATCATGGCGGACATAGCAGGACTGGCGGCAAGCGCAGCGGGCGGCGGCCTGTTCGGTCTTGTCGGCACGGCCATCGGGCGGATCGCCGGCATGGTCGAGGCCCGGCAAGCGCAGGCGCATGAGCGAGCGCGCTGGCGGCATGATGCCGAGATGCAAAAGTTACGTATCGAAGCCGATGCGGCTGGACAGGCGGCGGAGCTGCAGAAAACGGAAACGTCCGGCGCCTGGGCGGGTCTGTCCGCCTCCATGGCAGCGGAAGCGGCCATCGGGGAAAGCTACAGATGGGTCAATGCCGTGCGCGCGCTGACCCGGCCCATGCTGACGGTGCTGCTGTGGGGTATCACGGGGGCGGTGTTTCTGAAGGCGGATGCCGCCGGTCAGGCCGGCATTGTGGATACCGCCACCTTCGCCGCGACGGCCGCCACGCTCTGGTGGTTCGGCGACCGCGCCCCACGCCGGGAGAGACGTTGAAGGCGCCGCGTTGACGGCATTGGCCTGACCGGTCCATCCTTCTGGAAAATCCCGGAGGAACAAATACATGGCTGATGGCATCCTGGTGATCGATGAGGGGACGACCTCGACGCGGGCCATCGTGTTCGACCGGGACTTCAATCAGGTGTCCCTTGCACAGCAGGAAGTGCCGCTGGCTTATCCTGCCGATGGCTGGGTCGAGCAGGATGGCGAGACGATCTGGGAGAAGACCGTAGAGGTCTGCCGCGCGGCGCTCTCTGAAGCCGGAGGGATCGATCGGGTCGCAGGGATCGGCATCACCAATCAGCGCGAGACGACGCTGGTGTGGGATCGCAAGACCGGCAAGCCGCTGGCGCCTGCCATCATCTGGCAGGACCGGCGCACGGCCAGTGCCTGCGACGCCTTGAAAGCGGCCGGGCATGAAAAGGCAGTTCAGGCGGAAACCGGCCTGCTGATAGATCCCTATTTTTCCGGCACGAAAATCGCGTGGATTCTGGATGCGGTCGAAGGCGCCCGAGACCGCGCTGAGGCAGGGGAACTTGCTTTCGGCACCGTCGAGACGTTCCTGATCTGGCATCTGACGGCGGGGCGTGTGCATGCAACCGATGTGTCGAATGCCTCGCGTACCTTGCTCTATCGACTCGGGCTTGGCGATCAAGGCGGCTGGAGCGAGGCCATGTGCAATCTGTTCCGTGTGCCGATGAGCATGCTGCCGGAAGTAAAACCCAATGCGGCAGATTTCGGCATTTGTGATGAAGGACTGTTTGGAAATGCGCTGCCGATCCTGTCTGCGGCAGGCGACCAGCAATCGGCCTTGGTAGGTCAGGGCTGTCTTTCGCCCGGCATGGCCAAGATCACCTATGGCACGGGCGCTTTCCTTGTCGCCAATTCCGGCACGGAAAAGCCGGACTCGAAACACCGGCTGCTGGGCACGGTTGGCTATGAGACGGCCGAAGGCGGCGCGATGGCGCTGGAAGGGTCCATCTTCAATGCCGGGACGGTTGTCAAATGGTTGCGCGACGATCTTGGGCTGATCTCCGACGCAGCTGAAAGCGAGGCCATGGCCGGGGCGTTGCCGGGCAATGGCGGAGTCTACATCGTGCCCGCCTTTACGGGGCTTGGTGCACCGCACTGGAATGCCGATGCACGCGGCACGATCAGCGGCATCACCCGCGCGACCACAGCCGCGCATCTCGTGCGCGCAGGGCTTGAGGCCGTCGCCTACCAGACACGGGATCTGCTGGACGCCTTCGAGGCCGATGGCGTGGAGATTCGGGAGCTGAGAGTCGATGGCGGCATGGTGGCCAATGACTGGCTGATGCAGTTCCTGGCGGATATCTGCGCGCGGCCGGTCGTGCGGCCCGACTACCGGGAGATGACGGCGCTCGGCGCTGCGGCACTGGCGGCGATGCAGCTCGGCTGGGTGGATGCGGCTGGCTGGCAGGCGCGTGACGTCAAAGGGACGCGGTTCGAACCTCAGATGGACGACAAACAGCGAACAGGCTTGCTGAAAGGCTGGTCTGCCGCGCTTCGCCGTACGCTGGCCTGATCAGGTTCGGATTATCGAGTATTTGGGGCAGGCCGGGCGGTCTGCCCTGTCCGTCGTCAGGTAATTTGAGACTTCAGGCTGCCTGACTTA
>TARA_R110002051_G_scaffold1515_2_pt1 | contig 14876 bp, 28 predicted proteins | sample TARA_R110002051 | Tara Oceans TARA_R110002051 (sample SAMEA4397023) | marine metagenome | biome: Polar Biome; feature: [MES] marine water layer (ENVO:01000295) within the mesopelagic zone...; material: water (ENVO:00002006), including particulate matter (ENVO:01000060) such as......
ATCTTTTCTTTCATATATATTTATACTCATATCTTTTTATTAAAATAATCATCTATCGTTTGCATACTCTCATCAAGGCCTTTAGTAACTCTAGCACAGTAACCCTGTTCGTTGAGGTAAGCTATCCATTCTTTCTGTTCTTTGGTTGGGTAAGATTTCTTATCCTTCTTTATTTCTAAGAATAATCCATGGTATACCCCCCTCCCCTCTAGGGTACTCCCCCCATGCTCCCCCTCTATATCCCCCCTCCCCATAGGGACACAGATTTGTAGGTCAGGAAAACCCTTAACATATCCTGTAGCCTTAGCCTTAACTGCTTGCTTGAAAGATGTTCTTATTCCACCTAAACTAGCACAGTATTTAGCTTTAGGGTATTTAAGCTTTAGGTATTTTACTACGCCTTTTTGTACTTCTTCTTCTTGATTTCTCAATTTTCTTTGGTTTTAATGAGTCTTTAATATCTCTACGAATTTCCATCATCTTGTTATAGATTTTGATTTCTAATTCTTCAATACTCATTCCTAATTCAATGATTTCTTCCTGAGCTTCTCTTAGCCTTAAGGTTAAGACTATTGAGTAGAGTGCAATAATAACAAATAATATAACTTCCATAATTAATAATTTAATAATTAGTATTTCCATATTGACCCTCAATATAGATGTTCTTGAATGTAAAATCCATTTCTTTATTTTTTGCACCAACCTCTTTTATCATTTTTCCTAGCAGGTTATTATCTTTTTTTATAGCTTCAATGTCATTTGTTAGAACAAATGTATCAATTATTTTATATTTATAACCTCTAAGCGAGCCTTTCTTACGGTACCCATACTCTACGATAACCCTATAGATAGGACTAGTCATTTCTTTTTTTCTTATCCTTCTCTAAAACATTTATCAATCCCTTTCTAGTATAAAGCTTCCTTGCCTTATGTCCGTACCTTTTAGCATTCATCTCGCTATATTCATCAGGATTGTAAACTAGCTTTACTTCTCTTACTAAATCTGTTTTAGGATGACACTTCACTACCCATCTGCAACTAGGGCAATGAGTGTTTCTTTTTAAATGCGTTAAATATGTCATGATTTATTTTTCTCTAATTCAAATTCTAAATGGGCTATTGCCTTCTTAATACACTCATCAGGCTTTGCGTGTTTCTTCTCTGCCCTTAATAAATAAGTTACTGCAGTTCCAATGTTGTATGATAATTCAAATCCATCAACAACCTTCCTTGCTTCATATCCATTGTTGCCTATATAGTAATGTGGTATTCTATCGTCTTTACTCATTTATATTATTTTTAAAATAATGATTTCTTTTTAACCCTTTCTCAAATTCTTTTTCTACTATTTTAGTAGGCAACCCTCCTTGTTCCACTCCTACGCTTAAGTAATACTTAGACACAAGAAGATAGTAGGTAAAGTCAATCCTTAACGCATCTTTTAATGTCTTTAGTTTTTCCTCATAAGGTAAGGCTAAGTAATAACTTTTACTATGCTTAATCATTGTCGTCAAATTTAGTGCAAAAATATGCTTCAATCACGCATAACAATATAATTACTCCCCATATTATTGTTAATATCTTCATTTCCTTAAACTATCTCCCCTCATAAATACTACCTTACACAGCCTTTTAATCCTATCGTATATCCTTTCTCCATATCTCTCCTTGATGGCAGACGCATCTAAATTAGATGTTAATAATAGTAATTTTAAATCATCTTCTGCTTCAAAAATAGCATTCTCTACTGCATCTATCTTAGTCCCATAATCGTTTACTATTTCCTCAGTACCTATATCATCTATAACAATGAATGGACTAGGGTACTCTGTAACCTTATGTAGCTTACGAGCAGTAATAGGTTTAAGTATCTTTCCTTTCTTAGCGTTAAAGATGAGAGGCAATACTCCTGTTATAATAATGGACTTACCCCTACCACAGTTTCCTATCAGAAACAATCCCTTACCTTTAGTGTCAGATAGCCAATGAGCAATAGTGTCGTATTCAGGTAGATGTTGATATTTCTCAACCGTTTTGTCTACTAACATAAACGCTTCCTTAAACAAAGATAAACACTCCTCATAAGTTCCAAAGCTATACCTCTGAAAGTCCCTTACCTTTATATGTGTTGCGTTCTTTAATGTTTCTTCTAATGTTCTCATATTAAAATTTATTATAATCCTTCCCTGCTAATTCTTTTCTACCTGTCTTGTCTTTAGGAGTGTTTGATTCCCAATGCCTAACAGCACCCCTCCAATCCTTCATCTTATTCCTTCCGACCATCCACCCATTGCTAATGTAATAGTTATGAAACTTATCGCAATCTACTTTATTATTTCTATCTGTGCAGTATTTATAGACCTCATCTACCGTAGGCTCCTTAAATCGCTTTATAATAGGCTTCTTGACCGTTTCTTTAAGCGTTGGCTCAATACCTTTAATGTTATATAGGTCATACCTATCTATAATCTTTATAACTGACTGATGTACTCTTGAGTTCTCATTAAGAGTTCCATACTGAAAGTCATTAAACTTTGGAATAAACCATTTATTACCATCATCAAATATTTTAATTTGACTAGCTAATAATGGGGCCGCTTCTTTTTCTGTTATCTTACTGCCTATTCGTATTGAGGCTACCTCAAAATCAGTTTCCCATACTCCTGCATGGTTGCAGTCATCTAAGATGTATAGCCAAAACAATTTATATTTAGATGGTAGGCTTCTGATAAATCCTTTTTTCCATTTGTCTGTGTCTGTCATTCTCTTTGCCATATCTATATTTCTTTAATTAATAACTCCATTCTTCTCTCTCTCTCATTAAAGGGCAGGCCCTCCCAATCGTTAGGCTTTATAATCCCTTCAGTTGCAAATACAATTCTTTCCTTGTATGCTAATTCTTCTTCTTTAGTTTGGTCAGTCATGCTCCCCATCATAAGAAACATTTTCATAAATTCTATTTTATCCATAATTATTTATTTGTTTGATAGTTAGTTAAGTATTCGTTTACTATTTGCTTGTGCTTCATTGAGCCATCATAATTGTCTGAGACATCCTCATAGTCATCTAGTGCTATTTCTATTTGGTTAGGGTCAGGAACATCTTTCATCTCTAAAAGGATATCTGATTGGCAATCAGGACAATACCTGCACTCCATAGTTTCATCTGTAAACTCACTCTCCATTAATTCCTCACAACCACAATAGTAGCATTGTTCTATTCCCGTCTGCTCATCATAGACTACTTCCTTATCTCTTGTTGAGCCTCCATAATCTCCATACCAATAACCTCTACTTGCTCCTTGAAAATCTCCCCAATCATATTGACTGTATCCATGTCCGTATGATGTGGCGAATTGATACTCATATTTGTTGCGACCTAATGAAGCTACAATCATCTGCATCATATCTAAGCAGTTACTAGCATCATAAAACTCAACAATTTCAGTATCAGAATGTGGGTCATAATAACCGCAACTCATATTAGCTACACATACTCCAACACCATTCTCTGCTAATTGCCCTACATCAGTAATCGCCCCTGAAGTTTCTTTATATCCATGATGTTTTAATATAGGAGCTATATCTTTGCTGAATGCCTTGCTAAATAGTTTACCTGATATGTTATTTACAAAATCGGCAGAACCTCGTCTATCTCCTTGTAAACAATAACCTACATTTTTAAACCATTCCATATCAGCCTGACTACTACCTACGCATCCAATTTCCTCTGAATGAAAGAATACGCATTTTATTTTATCAAAACTCACTAGCATTTCTAGTGCCAACCATATACCCACCTTATCATCTCCACCTACACCTACTTGTTTGCCTGATTCTGAGTTAAATGCAAATAAGCAATTATCATCATCAAAAACTTTATAGTATTTGTGTATGTCGTGAACTGTATCTGTGTGTGCAACTATGCAAGGATACACATCAGCATCTCCCTTAGTCACATATATGTTGCTGTCCTTTATTTCTACTTTTGCGTGGGGGACATTCTCTCTGCAAAATTTGTGTATGTATGCTATCATATCAAATTCATTACCACTTGTGGTTTGAATTGACAAGACATCCATCAGTAATCTTTTTCTTTTTAATAATTGTTTATTCATAAGTGTTTTCGTTTTTTAGTTAATAGTTAGCTGTAAAAGAAATGAAAGGATAATTTTACCCCACCCTTCCAAGCATTTCTGCAAGTAGATGCCGAACCTCTCAAATCTTATACAAAGATACGAATAATATCTGTAACTACCAAATTATTTAGTAGTTATTTTCATATTATTTAGAAGGGCAAGTCATCTTCGTCTTTAGTTTTGTCTGTAGTTACTTCTTTAGGAGGCTCATAAGTATTCTCATAAGCATAGTGAGTTGCTCCTTTTTCAGAAGGCTCTCTGCGTTCTGCTATAGTGATGTTTACCCATCCTCGTTTAGACATCTTTTGCAATTCTTCCATTTTGAAACTTGCGTTAAACAAATCTCCATACTGCGTAGTTACCTTTTTGATACTACTTACTACATAATTCTTGTCTGCCATTTTTTTGTTTTTTAATTTTTAATTTGTACTCGTTTTTCTTTTCTATTAATTCGTTTAGTCTTTCAGATAGTTCGTTCATTTTTCTTTCAACTGATATAACCTCATGTTCATAATAATTATCGCCCAACATAAGGCTTGATTCTATTTCCTCGTAATTTTTTTTATAAGACTTTAGAATCTTCACAAATATATCGTGTTTATTTATGTTGTGAATTATTGTAGCGTGATTCTTATTAAGAATATTTGCTATTTCATGGAATGTTAATCCAAAAAGATTTCTTAATAGCCCACAATAAAGCCTTCTAGCGTCTACAATAACTCTTTTTCTGCTTCTTGATTCTACAGCACTCCATCCTAAATTATACCTTGATGATATTTCAGATTTAATTTTATAGTGCCTTTCATTAGTTAGCTCTAGGTTATATCTACTCATGACTTTTCTCCACTAAAGACTCCACTCCTTGAAAATTATCCTCACCTTCAACCACTATCATTCCATCCTTTAAATCAATCTCTATAATGTCTATCACATCTTTTACGCTTATGTTTAAAAACTGAGCAATTCTTTGCATTTGGTAATATCTAAGGAAGTAGGGATTATCTAAATACTTCTCAATAGTTGAGCCTTTAATGTTTAATATTCTTCCAAATCTTTGTTTGGAAATTCCTCGTATTCTTAAGATAGCCTCAAGTTCATTTCTTGAGCTTCTTACCTTCTCATAATCATTTTTCATATTAATAATATTTTGGTTTTTTAACTAGATTTTTTAGTAATGCTTTAGGTACTAGAAAGTTTACCTTATTTTTATCATAAAACTTTTTAGTTTCTGAGCCTAACAGTTTCATAATATCATCTTCTTGCACTTCTCCTAAGAAGTTCTGCCCATACCATATTGAATAATGAAACGCTTTGCTATGATTCTTATATACGCTAATCATTAAACATTCCGTTTCTTCGCATTTCTTCATATTGGTCTTTTGGGTCTCGTTTAATTTCATTTTCTTTTAAATATGGTATCAACTCATCTGCCTCTATATCAGTTAGGGTTGACAGGTTACTAAATATTTGTTCTTGCTCTCTTGAACTGATAGAGGTGTGTGGTAAGAGATTCTCAATGTATCCCACCTTCCACATCTCTGCTTCTAATGGTATCCCATCAAGAACCTCATCCATCCAATCAGTCATTAGTCAGCAAGTTCATCTTGTCCGAACACTCCTTGCTCATAGAATCCTGCAATCTTTAGAACAACTCTACTCATAGCTCTTTTCTCGGCCATGGCAACTGGAAATTTCTTTGCTCCTCCCATTAAGTTGTCATCACTTGCTTCTCCAAAGCTCATCATATTTCTAACATCATGCTCTCCTGAGCCTGTTCGCATACTAGCTGTAGCTCTTAGAACTACCCATTCTTTTGTCATTGTTACAGGTTCGTATGCTACCTGTATATTCATACTAGAAACAATCTTATCTATTCCTGTTCTAGTGATGATTACAAATCCTCGTTTGTCTTTGTAAACATCATCTTTAACTAAGCCATGTGCTAGGAATAATCTTTTTAATGTTTCCTCTTTAGTTTCTTTTACCATAGTTGCTTCTTCTACTTTTTCTACTTTTTTCATTTTTAAATTACTTTGGTTATTATTGTGATATTGTTCTGCAATATCGGTTAATGTATTAATATCTTGTGATTGCATCTGCTCTTGCATTTGCATAAATTCTTCTTTCATTCTTCCCATAGTTATTGTGTTATTGAATTAATAAAAGTATTTAGCCTAGAATCAAAGTTTGGAGGAGTATCAGCATCAATAAACTGAATCATCTTGTACTCTACAATGTTAGCGTTTCTAGTAGCACCATCTGTTTTTTTATACCTAGTAGGCACATCTAATGGTTTAGACTCTATTCTGTAACCTTGTTTTCTAAGAGAATGAATGATGCTTGACAATCTATAAGCACCATACTCGTTAATAGCTTCTTTTTGTGTTAATCTTCTACCATCTTTTAAGTGTTGTAGAATATCACTCGTTTGTGTTTTCGTCATTTTAAAATAGTTTAGTTAGTAATTAGTTTTTTATCTTGAACAGCTTTCAACTGCTGAATCCCATACACTCTCACAATGCTCTTTACAGCTATGACATATTCCTATATCTGTATCAAACTTTGCTTCACAACAATGACTTACTTGGCTCCATTCTTCCTCACAGCCACAATCATCATTATCCCCACACATAATACATCTTTGGTGGTTATCACAATACTCGTCCAAATTCTCTGCATCTTTATCACAAAGGTTGCACTTTCTATTGTTTCCGTTAAATTCTGTAGGGTCGTTGCTTGTTTGGTGAGTTCCTTCTACCCAATCGGCATAATTAAATTCCATAATAAGTGTTTTTAGTTAGTAGTTAGTCTGTCCTAAATTCTATGCAAAGATACAACAATTTTTTAAACCACCAAATTTATTTACACTTTTTTTTAAAATAATGTGTAATAACTTAATCTTTACCCTAGTATTTATCTTTAGCTTTAACCTTAGCCTTATCTTTAAGAGTATGGAATACCCTATATAAAGGGTTATTAAAGGGTTTAATTTTAAAAGTAATGAGTTAGTCTAGCTACCTGACCGCTTTCTTTATCATGAATAAAAGCTTCACAGGCTTTTGGAACTCCTGTAAATCCTTTCCTTGAATGCCAACTATCTGATGCAGAAGGACTCCTCATATATTCTACAGTTACTCCAATAAAATCTTTAGCATCTAACCATTTATGTTTAATTTTATGATGAAGATGATGTAAATACCAATACCTAAATTTTGTTTCACTCCACATTACAGGTCTTTCTTGAGCCATTAAAAGAGGAAGCTTATCCATCTTAGCTCCATCTCCATGTTCTAATCCTATTAGATTATTGCCATACTTATAATATTTCCTGTGAGCAACACTAATGTCAAATTTAATATCATTAGCCTTTCTAAACCAAGACTTTAAAGTGTGAGCTAAATGAAAGCCACTTTGATAATCGTGATTACTCATTGAATGCAAAACATCTACAGGGGCTACAGTCCTAAGCATTTCTATTATCTTAACATAAAGCATTAAAGCTATTTCATAATGCTCCCACCACTTCCCATCAGTATCTTGATGTGTTCCTTTAGTTGTAGTGTTATATACATTATCTATATGAAGAACATCATTACCAATACAAAATAAAATTCTATCAATTTTAAATCCCTCTGACTTATCCATAAGGCCTTGCACTCCCTCTACAACTCTCATAACAGCAGTTTCACAGTCATAAGCCTCTCCTGTTTCAGTTTCACTTGCATACTTACCTATATGGATATCTGCAGGATTTACAACTAAAAGATGATTTCCACTCTCTCTTTCAATAGGGTCATATTCAGGAGAATGACCTTCTATAAAACTGTTTATACTTTTAAATATTTCCTTCTTATCTATACCACAATCCTCTTTAGTGACTATAGAAAATCTATACTCGCCACTAGCTGATTGCCAATGCTTTACGCTAACTACATCTTTCTTATCTATACCCCTATCTAATAAATGTAAGTCTAATGATGAGTTGTTGTTTAAGTTGTCTAGTGTTTCTGCTCTGTTCTGATTTATTAAATCTTCTTCATCAGGAGTGAGCCTTAACCTTCTTCCATATTCTTTTGACATACACAAATATATAAAAAAACGATATAGATATGTAAAAAAAATGAGGAGTTATTAACTCCCCATTCTTAACTACTAACTATCCCAAAATGAAAACACTCAAAAAGGGATTGTAAAATTACATTATTTTTTTGATATATCCGCAATTCCTTGTCCTAAAATTAAGACTAGAATAGCTTGATAAAGATTTGTAGCTGTTTCCTCATCTACACCTAGATAAGTTACTAGAGCAGGAACCACTACAGCACCAATAGCATACCAAAATTTCTTACTTTTCATCATTGTTAAAATTAACCAATTTTTCATTTTTTTTATTTTTAAAGTTATTATTAAAGTTTATAAGATAATCCTATATTAAATCCTCCTTTGTCATCTTTTATTGTGTAGCTTGGTTCTACATAAAGACTTCCCCAAACGCTAATTGAAACGCCAACACCTAAAGTCATGCTATCTACTGAGTTCTCAGTAGGAACTTGTGCTGACAAATACATATTATCTGACAAGCTATATCTAGCCATAAAATCATAGTCGTCTCCATTCTGCATTATACCTACCATAACATCATTATTCATTTGATATCCAACACCAATGTTATTTGTAAAATTTTCAACCCCCCAACTTTCTACATCTGAAGGTTCATTTACATTACTCATTACGCTGTATTGTGCTGAAGCACTTAAACAAAATAATGCCACTACTGTTGTTAAAATTGTTTTTCTCATTTTTATCTATTTTTAATTATTAAATTTATGTTTTTACTTAATTGATTGCCTAAAATATAATCCATTAGACTATCATGAGCTATTTTACTTTCAAAAATCTTATCAGGACTCTGAGCTCTATGAGTCCCTGTTAATATACATCCCCTACTATCGGAAGGATAATTTCCTCGGTGGAACAAGATATAACTTCTGTTCGGGACATCTTCCACTATTAAGTGAACATAATCTCTTGTTGCACTTTCTCTTGCTAATCTTATAGAGCACTTATACTCTCCTGAGGGGATGCAAGATACACTTTTTTCATTATCTCTCCACGCTAACTCTAGTGTATGTGCAATAAATTCTGAATTGCAATATAGCTTACCAACCACCGATTTATCAGTAAATGTGTCTCTGATTATCAGCAGGTTAGCACTACCTTCCCTGTCCTCTGTATTTTTTCTTATAGCCATTTTGGGTTTTTGAAGCATTTTTAGAATGAACTCCCTTGCGTTTTTTACTGTTAGATATAGCGAATTTAAAAACTTTTGCTTTAGCCATATCACCGCTTCTTGTATAATTTAAAGAATTTATAAAGCGTAAAAATAATAGCCAAAGAGGTGGAAATAAAAAGCAAAACCTCATTACACGCACTAAAACTCAATCCTATTACCCCACCATTTGCCGCCAAAACCTCTACTGTATCCTTCATATTTCCTTTCATTATTTTTTTATTTAGGGAAGCCCACTTCTATAGTTAGATTAACATATACAGTAGGAGATGCTGTAGCGGCATTTGCTTTTACCATTAAAAATAAATGCTCTCCTGGGTCTATCTCGGTTAACGCAAAATCCGTATTCGCCAAAGTGTATGGATTTACTTTATTATCACTAGAAAGACCTACAACTGATTTTTCAATTAAAGCGGTTGGGGCAAAATCTGTTACTGTTGTAGATGGAGCAAATTTAACTAACGCAACAGTAAATGCTTCAGCATTAAGACAAGTAACCTGTAGAACCCCTCTAGTTATCGTACCTCCCGCCACAGCAGTCATCATCCCAATTCTAAACATTCTCTTTTGCTGAACTACAGTTGCAGCACTTATTATATCACTTCCATAATCTTGATTAATTTCATAAGGACTCTGTCCGTATATTTGAGCTTCAGGATATTTATAATTAGTAATCAAAGTGCAAAACCCTGAGAAAGTAGTCTTTCTAGTTTTTATCTCTTCTTTAGAAATCCACGCTAAATTACCATCTCTAAGGGTTGCCCCTGTTCCCAACCCCTTGGTTAGTATAGTGCTATTTTTTGCCACTTCAAACCCTAAAGGATTATGCCTATTAGAGTCCTGTAAGTTTTTATGTTCGTTTGAAGCCATATATTATTTTATTTTAACAATTATCACAACCACAGCTAGACGCCGAAGAGCCACAAGTAGAGCAGCCATCAATACCATTATACCCATATATACTATCATAAAATATCATTCCATGATTTTTATAGGTATCACTCATACTCTTAGGGCAATTACTTTCAAATGTAGGATATAAACCCGCCTGGTCAGAATCATTTAAGAATCCCATCATATCTATTGCAAATATCTCTGCCTTTCTATATGTATCTTGTTTAAAAGCGTTATAAACATCTTGATTTATTATTCTTGAAAACTCATCTATATTATTAACAACACCACTAGACGATATATTACTCATAACATCATTTATAACCTCAAATCTAACAAACCAACAAAGGCAATCCTCTAAGTAATAATTCATAAAGTCAGCATTAGCAGGAGTTAAAGTGCCTGTATCGTGCTCAAGCTTTAGTTCTGCATAAAATTTCTCTCCAAGTAAAGGACGTAAATGAGCTAACTCAGCCAAAATAATAGTATTTGTTGAAACTAAAACAGGGTCTGTATTTTTATTGGTAAATGTATTATCAATTACCTCTCCTGCAGTTACTAATGTGTTATATTGTTTAGTGTTCCCCATATCTTATTGTTCTATCGTTATTTCTTTACTTTCATCAATCTCTCCGTCTCCATCCTCATCTTTTTCAACTACTATAACCTCTCTGTCTGCAACAAACATATCTCCATCTTCTAGCATTGGCAAGTCCTCATCAATCAATGCTCTTTGTTCGTTTATAGTTAACACCTCTCTAATATCTACATCATTCGCATAAGAGATTGGCGGCTCATAATGTATTTTTAAATCTTTAGGGTCATAACCCATTTCGTTATAAAGAACTGTTCTTATTCCATTTAGTATCAATTCAGAGGTATCTCTAATTACCGTTGTCATTACCAAATCATAAGCAATTCTAATCTCGCTTCCTGTGTTGTTCATCTTTCCTGAACTAACAATTCCTGATAATGATGGTTGCCATCTATTAGCAGTTATAATATTTTGGTCGGTTATTTGTTGTAACTCAAGCCAACTCCCCTCTTGGTCATCTTTTATAATCTGAACATTAGCAGGAGATGTATCTCCATTTTTCACTATAAATAATATCTTTCCATTATTACCCTCTCCTACAAATTTCTTTTGAGCTTCTCTAACCATCTTTTGAGCTTCTTCTTCTCCCATGTCTCCATTAATCTCAACAATCGCTGAAGGCTGAAATCCATTTAAGAACTTAGTATGATTCCATTTACCAATCTCATAATCAACACAGATATGCTCTAGTGCCGCTACATAATCAGGAAGTCCATAGAATTGGAATGTAGGCTCGTAATCCTTAAAGTGAATTACAAACTTGTTGTGTGCCACTCTAGGATATATAGGTAGTCTTTTTATTTTTGTGTCATTATTCCAATACTTACACCAATCAGAATTTACATAAACCTCTTTTTTGGTTTTAGACATTCTTACTGTTGTAGCATCTAAATGATATAGATTAACTCCACCGTCATATATAACACATTCCATATATGCATTACCAAAGGTGTAGTAATCATCTGCTAGTTTTTTAAAGACATCTCTTAAGGATTCTTTGTCTGCATTTACATCTTCAATAAATTCTCTTAATGAATCTGTTTCACAAACAAATTTAGCCCCACTTGTGAACACAGTTTTTTGAGCTAATACACTTCTATGTGTAGAGGATTTTCTCTTTAATTCCGCCAAGTATTGAGGGAAAAGATTATCATCTCCAAAAGGGATATATTCAGTATTTAAACTTTTTATATTCTTTGGTTCTGTAATACTAGGAGGGACTGTTAAGTCAAAGACCCCAAACTCAAAAGTATTATTCTTTTTCTGAGTCTTTCTTACTTGCTTCGCTTGACTTGACTTTGAGCTTTTTGCTAGTGTTTTTTTCATTTGATTTATCAGTTTTGTCTATCCAATCAGTTATATTCAATTCCTCATAAGCGTAAGCTAAATCAGCTTGACTTAATTCTTTTCTAAAATCTACACTTTTTTTCCCTGCAAGTCTAACTCCTTTTACCGCCTTGCTATTTACTTTATATTCTGCCATAGTTAAATATATATTTATCAAAACTACATTAATTTCACTATTACAATCACACATAACTAAAAAGATATTAATAAGAAAGTGTTAATTAATAACACTCTCTTATCTTATATCAATTATTATATGGTGGTCGTAAGCCCTAAACCATCTGCGTCTAAAGCTATCACTCCCTCATAATTTCTAGGAGTCTCATATTGAGTACATCCTACAGTTACAGTTACACCAATCTCATCAGAGAAGGCAGCTCCTGTACCCCCTTCAATAGACTTTAAAGTGCAATACTGTTGAGTTCTTGAATCATTATCTTGATTTTGTAAAGTATTAGAAACCCCAATCACCTTATTACTAGCAAAACTAGCTGAAGGAGCTGTTGTCCCTGATGTAGCGTCATTGTTATCTATCACCATCACCATTAAACACTTACCACCTTCAAAATCATGAAGTCCTAAAAATTGAGATGCAGTAAGTCCTGGAATAAACCAAGATACTGTACACTCATAAGTAGTGAACTCTTTTCCTTCATTTGTAGCCGAAACAGTTAATGAAGAAGACTCTATTCTGCTTTCAAATACTCCCCAAGGTGCTGCTAAAGGGCCTGCTATTTGTATTCCCGCCAAATCATGATTTCCATCATCAAAAGTAATCACATCTGTACTTATCCACTCTCTAATTGCTATTAGCCTCGTCCCTCCTACTGCTTGTAGGTCGGAACAATTAATTGCCATTCCATCTGCTATTGCCATATTATTTTATTTATTAGATTATTAATTGATTATGTTGTAGTAGATTCACCTGGGTCAGAAGAACTATATAGCGTTAAAACACCTGGACTACTATATAATCTAGGAGCCTCCCATTGTTTGCAACTCATAGTTACCGTCCAACCATTATCATCATTATATGCAGCACCTGAAGCACCTTCTGCTCCCGTCATACTACCATAAGTTTGGTTTCTTGCAGCCCCACCAGTATTTTCATTCTGATATTTTTGGCTTACACCTAATACATAGTTTTTTCCATTATTTCCAACTGCTATTACCATCATACAAGTATCCATAAGGCCCTGAAGTGCCGCTCCTTTATCATCAGTCATTTCAGGCATCATAAAACTTAAAGAGCATTCATAAGAAGTAGAACCATTTTCTTTAGCTGCCGTAACAGTTAGAGATGGTAACTCATTCTTAAACTCATAATTATGCCAAGTAGCTGTTACCCCTCCTGAATCTTGAATGCTAGATATTGAGTGAGAAGTAGCAGTATTTACATAAGTAATCACATCCCCCGTAACCCAAGTTCTAATGAGAATATTTCTAATCCCACCTGCTCCTTGCAAATTTTCGCAATCTATATTTATTCCATTTGTTATTGCCATTATTTATTATTTTAAAAGTTAAGAAGTATTTAGGGTGAGATTTCTCCCACCCTATTTACTATAAATTATCCGATTAATGTTGCGCCATTAACTAAAGAGTTCCATCCATATTGGAAGCCCATAGTAAAGTAAGCTCTCACATACATCAACTCAGTAACCTCATCATAAAACATTTTAAGCTCATTCTCAGGTCTTGCTACATCAGTACCAATAAATAAGTTTGTCTTAGCTGTATAGATAACACCATTAGTTGTTTGACCTGTAGTTAATGCTGTTGCTTGTGTGAACGCTGCAGGAGCATCCCCACCTGTTCTGTAAGCAAAAGCAACATCCCATTCAAACATAGGAACTAACTCAATACCTCTGTAGTATAATCTATCTTTTCCTGCTTGCGCTTCAGAGTGTCCATAATCAACTGCTCCTGCTACTGCTACTGCAGTTAATGTGCTATACCAAGCGTTATATACATTTGGTGTAACAAACATTCTTTTCTCTCTTGCAGGTACTTGTTGTAATGCTGATGGTGCAGTATTGAATACATTATCTAACAAGAGCTGAACATCTGCAATACTAATTACCCCTCCTATTGTTGCGTAAGAAGCTGTTGCTGCTGCTGCTAATAAACCACCAATTTGGGGTGTTAAGTTTGCACTTGTTCCTCCAACGAAAGCTGTTCCTGCTGATAGAGTATCCCAAAGTCCTGCCCCCATTGATTCATAACTGCACTCTGCTCCTAAAGTTGCTGTTTGACCTGCCCACATATTTCTAACTAAGTCAGAAGCAATACCATTTCTTACTCTGTCAATAATAACCTGAGCTAATTGCGTTCCTGTTAAGTCAGGCATATTAACGCCATTCTTATAAGACTCTACAATTACTTGGTCTTTAAACTCATCCCAACATTGAGTTTGCTTTACAGAAACATTTTCTACTGTAATGTGTTTCTGTGTTACAGTAAATCCTGCAGGGTCGCAAGCGTTAGCCCCACAACCATCATTTACTGCTGTTATGCCACTCAATGAAGGTGCCATAGTTATATTTTGCCTCATTTTCACCGCAGGATAGATAGTATAATTACTCATAATATCATCTGAGTGGAACATAGGC
>TARA_R110002051_G_scaffold81475_4_pt1 | contig 14869 bp, 15 predicted proteins | sample TARA_R110002051 | Tara Oceans TARA_R110002051 (sample SAMEA4397023) | marine metagenome | biome: Polar Biome; feature: [MES] marine water layer (ENVO:01000295) within the mesopelagic zone...; material: water (ENVO:00002006), including particulate matter (ENVO:01000060) such as......
CCCAAAGCCACCGTTTTTAACGGAGGTTGTTTACTTTTCAAAGTAAGAAATAAAAGCCAAATGTGGTTTTTATAATCTGTGATGTTAACTTTTGGTTTTTGTATCATGATATTTATCATGATTTTATAAGGTTTAGTTTAATAAATTTAAAGAATACTAAACTGAAAATATAAATGCCATGATACGAAAAGCACCAATTTCAATGATAATGACAGCTCCTGTTATAACATTAAAAAAAAAGGATAGTCTAGAAAAAGCAGAACATCTTTTTAAAAAACACCACATCAGACATATTCCTATAGTTACAGATCATGTAATAGTTGGTATGTTGAGCTACACCGATTTGTTACGATTAAGTTTTGCAGACTATACGGATAATATTAACGATTCTGCTGATGCATTGGTCTATAATATGTTTACAATTAAACAGGTGATGAAGCGCAATATTGTTACAGTACCTTCTTCTAGTAGTATAAAAGAAGTAGCTGAGATTTTGGCAAGCAAAGAATTTCATGCATTACCCGTAGTAGATAATAATAAACTTGTTGGCATTGTAACAACTACCGATCTTATTCAGTATTTATTAAAGCAGTTTTAATGAACTGGTTTAAACTTTTATGATTGACTAAAAAATGGTTCTTTTGCACCCATTTTTCGCCTTTTTTTAGTTCCGTAGCCCCGAAGCGTCGGGGCTATGCAACAAATAAAAGCCTTCAACTGGTCACAAAATGTCTAATTTTCGCCATAATCCAAAAAGTTTAAACCAGTTCAATATTTTTAAACTGATATTTATCATAAAACAATCTATTATTCTGTATTAATTTTAGAGTAAATACATAAACATGAAACAACGAACTCCAGTATCAGTAATAATGACTAAAAATATTATCGCATTAACCAGAGCTGATGATTTACAGCGTGCGGAGATGTTATTTAACAGACATAAAATAAAACATATTCCTGTTGTAAGTGGTGAAACTGTAATAGGTATGCTTAGTTTTTCTGATTTACTAAAGATTAGTTATGCAGACGTATCTGAAGATGAGCATAATATTGATACTGTGATTTACAATATGTTTACTATTGAGCAGGTTATGGTTAAAGATGTGGTAACTATTTCAAGTGAGACAACCATAAAAGAGGCTGCTGAAATATTAGCTGAACGAGAATTTCATGCTTTACCAGTTGTTGATGAAGGCACTTTGATAGGAATAGTAACCACAACAGATTTATTAAACTATTTTATTGGGCAGTTTTAAGAATTGGCAATTGCTTTTAGGTTTTTAATGGTCTTTGGTTGATTATTACTTTTAAAAACATGACTTCCTGCAACAAAAACATCTGCTCCGGCATCTGCTAATTGTTTAATGTTTTTATCGGTTACACCGCCATCAATTTCAATCAGAGTTGTAGCGCCTTTACGCACAATTAATGCTCTAAGTTGAGCGATCTTGTTATACGTGTTTTCAATAAAACTTTGGCCACCAAAACCAGGGTTAACACTCATTAAGCACAGTAAATCAATATCATTAATAGTATCTTCCAAAACATTAATATTTGTATGCGGATTTAGTGCGACACCAGCTTTCATGCCTTCAGCTTTTATGGCTTGTAATGTTCTGTGTAAATGCGTACAAGCCTCAAAATGAACAGTAAGTACGTTACTGCCTAAATCGGCAAAAATTTTTATGTATCTATCAGGATCTACAATCATCAAATGTACATCTATAGTTTTTTTTGCATGTTTTGTAATGGCTTTTAAAACAGGCATCCCAAATGAAATATTTGGCACAAAAACCCCATCCATGATATCAATATGAAACCAATCTGCTTCGCTTTGGTTTACCATTTCTATATCGCGCTGTAGGTTTGCAAAATCGGCAGCTAAAATTGATGGTGCAATTAATTTAGAGTTCATTATTGTTTGTATTATTAGGTATATGCAAATATAGAAAAGTCTTTTTTAAGTCCCTTTCCTTTGGAGAGGGATTTAGGGTAAAATAGAATTTGAAGTCCCTTTCCTTTGGAGAGGGATTTAGGGTGAGGACAAAAACAAACCCGCGGTAATCAGCCGCGGGTTCTTTCATCAATCAAAAAACGAACAGTTATGTGTAACTGTTTGTTACTGTAATTTAGTCGTAATTCTCGTTAAAAAATTACTATCCTAAATACGTTTTCAATATTTTACTTCTAGACGTATGTTTTAATCTACGAATAGCTTTTTCTTTAATTTGTCTCACACGTTCGCGAGTTAAATCGAACGTTTCGCCTATTTCTTCTAAAGTCATTGGATGTTGGTTTCCTAAACCAAAATATAAACGAATAACATCTGCTTCACGAGGTGTTAAAGTTTCAAGAGCACGCTCAATTTCTGTACGTAATGATTCGTGTAAAAGCTCTCTGTCAGGGTTTGGGGATTCTCCACTGTTTAATACATCATATAAGTTAGAATCTTCCCCTTCAACTAATGGTGCATCCATACTTACGTGGCGACCAGAGTTTTTCATCGACTCCTTAACATCGTTAATGGTCATATCCAATTCTTTTGCAATTTCTTCTGCAGAAGGTGGACGCTCATGACTTTGCTCTAAAAAGGCAAATGTTTTATTGATCTTGTTAATAGAACCAATTTTGTTTAATGGTAAACGGACAATACGTGATTGTTCAGCCAAGGCTTGAAGAATCGATTGACGAATCCACCAAACAGCGTAGGAAATAAATTTAAACCCACGTGTTTCATCAAAACGTTGTGCGGCTTTGATTAAGCCTAAATTACCTTCATTAATTAAATCAGGTAATGTTAGTCCTTGGTTTTGGTATTGCTTAGCTACCGATACTACGAAACGTAAATTAGCTTTTGTTAATTTTTCTAAAGCAAGTTGATCACCTGCTTTAATACGTTGTGCTAATTCAACCTCTTCATCGGCAGTAATTAAATCCACCTTACCAATTTCCTGTAGATATTTATCTAACGATGCGGTTTCTCTATTGGTAACCTGCTTCGTAATTTTAAGTTGTCTCATTTAATATTTTCCTGTAATTAAATTGTGAAAAAATAGGTCGCTCAATAGTTATACGTACAAATACCAATAAATGTTACAAAAAAATAATTATTTTTTGATATTATGTAGTTATGACACTATTTTTAGTATAAAGTCACATTTTAAATTTTAATTAACGATTTGTTAGTCAGGTTAATATCTTCTAACATGTCTTGCGTGAATTTATAATGACCACGTTTGGTAATTAATTTAAATCTGTGCGATTTTAAATTACTCAACGTTTTTAGGAATAACCATTTAGATTTAAGAAGTTTTGGCTTTTCAGATTTTAAACTAATATCAAAGTAATGTTTTCTGCCCTCTTTTATAGCAGTGATATCTGGGGTAATACTAATGTCGCTTCCTACTTTTGAGAACGATTTGGGTGTTTCATAACCTTCAATATCAGCCTTAATGTTTTCGAAACCGCGGTTTTCCAAATAGGTAATTGAATCTTCTAATACGTCTGAATATTTATCTTTGTCTGCTTTTATCATAGCTAGTAATATAATGATTATTAGGAGAAAAACAAATTTTTAACAAGACTTAACGTTTTTTTACTCGAAACTAAAGGGATTATTTGCATTTATTTGATCCCTTAACTTATTAATTTTATGATGCATTCTGTTAAAAAACAACGTTCTATCTTTTTCTCCTGTATTGGCTAATAATTTAGAATTATTCATGAATTTTTGATAATATTCAAACATAAGGTCACAAGTGGCTTGATGTTCTATTTTGAAATAGGATAATACAGTAAATGGTGTGAAAAACACCTTTTGAAAAGGGGTAACAACCATAATAGTATTACTCATGGAGTGTATTTCGTTGAGATAGAGTTTATAAAAAGCTCTGCTTTTAGAATCAGTATGGCTTTGTATAATGGCTTGTTCTTCAATATGTTTTATTACCCCTTCAATATCATCGCAAATTTTTAATGCCGATTCTTTGGAAACAAACCCTGATTCAAAATAGTAAATTACTTGCTGTAAAGATCCATTTATGGTAGTGTTGGTCCAAATTTCCGAAATATTTATGTTTTCGTATAACTCGGCAGTCTTGAAAGCACTTTGTAATAACGATTCTGGTACTGTCTTTACAAAATCCTCAAATGTTATTTTATTTTTTGTCATTTCTACGTTATTATCTTTTAGCCATACGTACATTTTATAACGTGAAAGAAGAGTGTCTTTTAGAGTATGAAATACTGGTATATCTTTAGCTGCATAAATAATAGAAGCATTTTTAATTTTTGTTAAAGGACATAAGTTTTTATAAGATGTATTTAGCCAGTCTTCCAGTCCTTTTTCGTCATCAGGTCTGGGAGAAAGCTCCGTAACTATGGTACTTTCACTTCCCACTTCAAATAACTTATTAAGTGATATTTTGTAATGTTTGGCTAGTTTAACACTTTCTTCTAAAGACAAATTTGTTTTTAAATTAATACGTCTGTACGCGGCATCATAGCCAATATCTAAAACACTAGCTATTTCCTCCACAAAAGATGCGTTGTCCTGCGATTTTTCCTTAAGATACTTGATGAATTTTTTTTGCATTTTTTAAGAAATTACAAGTAGGAAAGAGGGTGGTTTTGTGAAAAATAAGAAAAATAAATTATTATTTCAACATTTTCGTCTAATGATTATCATTAAATGCAAAGTAAGTTTGTGCTATAATTATTTAATAACCAACAAAAAAATGAAAACTCATATTAAAAATAACACTAAACCCTTTGTTTCCCTTAATTTAAGCAAGAAGCAATCTGTTTACATTTCAATGTTATTGTCCTTGGCTATTTTAAATCTGTCTATATCCTGTTCCTATTACACAGTTAGGAATGTGCCAACAACAAAGGAAAACGTTTCTAAGCAGATAAGGGAATTTAATCAATCTGAAAAATATGTTATCGTTCATTCAGATAGCTTGTATTGGCATCTTAGTGAAGTAGTTATCAATGAAGATACCCAGACACTTTCTGGAACTGTTCAGCCCATTACGAGCGAACATCAATATAAAAAGCCCAGAGAAAGCAAAAGAGTCCATCGTTATAAAAAGATAAAACAAGCTCCCTTAAATGAAGTTCATTTTAATTTAAAATCTGCAACCAATTTTGAACTTAATCAAACTGCAAATATCCCATTAGAAAACATAGAATCCATATCTGTAAATGATAAAAATACAGGGCGTGCAATTGCAAACGTATTATTAGGGACAGTGGGTACCGTGTTTGTTGCTTTATTACTAGTAGCTGCGCTTAAGAGCTCTTGTCCATTTGTTTATATCAAAAACGGAAAAGAATTTGATTTTGTTGGCGAATTATATCCAGGTACAATTACGGCAAACATGCAAAAAGATGATTATTTGCCATTGCCACACGTAGAAGCTGAAAAGGATACATATACTGTAAAAATTGCCAATTATCTAAAGGAAATTCAATACACAGATTATGTACAATTAGTACTATTTAACCACAGCACTGACGTCGAAGTTCTGTTAGATAGCGAAGGTGGGTTTCAAACTTTCAAAAATATAATAGCGCCCAGAGATGTAGTTGTTGATGATGACTTAAAGCATGTTGAACCAGCCTTAAAAAAGGATAATATCTTTTATGCTTTTAATACTTCAGTAAATACTGAAAAAAGTACTAGAAATCTCAAACTCGAATTTGATAAACCGAAGGAGTCACAGGAAGCTAAACTTTATTTAACAGCAAAAAATTCAGTTTGGTTAGATTATATTTTTGGAAAATTCAATGAACAATTCGGAATGTATTACAATACGTTTCAAAAAGAACAACAAGAAGTGTCAAGGGACAGTATTAAGGGTTGGACTGAAGGTCAAAATATTCCATTATCAGTGTATTTGAAAACAAATAAGGGATGGAAGTTGGTCGAGAAAATCAATACAGTTGGCCCTATGGCTATGAGAGACCTAGTTGTGCCTTTAGAATTAAAAGGGATAAACAAAGATAAAATTCAAATTAAATTAGAAACCGGATTTATGTTTTGGGAGGTTGATTATGTGGGTATGGATTTTTCTAAAAACATCGATTTGAAACCAGAATATATTAGTCCTTCCAAAGCTGTTGATCAAGTTGGAAATAATGTTACTGAATCTTTATTAAATCAAGATAATAATTATCTAATTCAACCAAACATTGGTGATGAGGTGACGGTTAGTTTTTCGGTTGAAAAACCAAAGCCTGAATTGGTCCAATCCGTTTTCCTAAAAAATAGAGGCTATTATAATTATATAAGAGATTATAAGGGGATTCCAGATTTTGAGAAACTTAAGTCTTTTAGAATAGACAACACCTTTACTAAATACTCGGAAAAAGTGTATTTCGATTTCGTGAATTTTGACCTAAATACATTAGCATATCATGAATAATATAAATTCAATATCAATAGGGTCAGAAGCTATCGTAAATTCTAATACGGAAGATTTAAGTTTAAGCAAACGAGTAAAACACAGTAAAATCATTAGTGGTTTAGAAATGAATTGGTGGCATTTCAAAATACGGATAACCTTAGCACGTATAATTATTAAATCATACTCTAACCCGAAAGATTTGTTGTTAGCCTTTAAATATTTAGTTCAATTAAGAAAAAAGTTTTTGGGCAATTATAAGCTAAGAAAAATGGTAGTGGTTAATGGTAAATATTACATGGGACTATATACACCAGGATGGAACGATTTAAATTACGAACGTTTTATCACTTCAGAATTAAATTACTTCAAACCGATTAAAAAAGAAGTCTTAAGATTTAATCATGTGCATTTGGCTATTACAAATAAATGTGCTTTGCAATGCGACCATTGTTATGCTTGGGATATTTTAAATCAAAAAGATATCCTTAATCAAAGAGATCTTTCAAATATTATTGAAAAATTACAGAATATGGGAACAGGTCAAATTCATTTAACTGGAGGAGAACCCTTGCTTAAAGTTGATATTCTGACCAACCTATTAAAACAATCAAAGCGCACATCTAATTTCTGGATTAACACCTCAGGTTTTAAATTGACAATGGTAAATGCTAAAACTTTAAAAGAATCAGGCCTTACAGGGGTTTTTATAAGTTTAGATCATTTTGAAGAAGCTATTCATAATGATTTCAGAAAATTTAAGGACGCTTATTATTGGGCAATTAACGGCGCAAAAAATGCCATTGCTAATAATTTGGTCGTCGCTTTTTCGGTATGTGTAACAAAAGATTTTGTGAGTGAAGAAAATCTTATGGCGTATATGCAATTGGCTAAAGAAACAGGAGTTCACTTTGTGCAGTTTTTAGAACCTAAAGCCGTAGGACATTATAAAGGCAAAGACGTAGCATTGACTCAGGAGCATATTGAATTGCTTGAATCATTTTATGTTAAAATGAATTTTTCCAATGCGTTTTTAGATTTCCCAATTATAAACTATCACGGCTATTACCAAAGAAGACAAGGGTGTTTTGCAGGAGGAAACAGAAGCATGTATGTAGACACCGAAGGAAATATTAATGCTTGTACTTTTTGTCACTCAAGTTCTGGAAATATTTTACACGAAGATTTTGAAATGCAATTAAGCGATATGTCTAAAACAGGCTGTCCTTCTATTTAAAGAATATGGAAAAACTATTAGAAATATCGTCTTTTAAATTATGGCTGTTGTTGATGCTTTTGCTCACAATGCGCTACGTTATTGTTGCGGGCATACCCTATTTATGGCTTTATGTGATAGGTAAAGATAAATATAGCACACATAAAATCCAGAAAAATTACCCTGATAGAAAACAGGTTTTTTTAGAAATAAGGTACTCATTAATTACTTTTTGTGTTTATAGTTCAGGTATTTGGGCTTTTCTTTACTGGTTAAAAAACGGCCATACAAAAAATTACACTGAGGTTAATGAATTTGGAATTCTATATTTTATCATCAGTATAGTATTAATGATTATAATGCATGACGCTTACTCTTATTGGATTCATAGACTGATGCATTATAAAGTTTTGTTTAAGTACACACATTTATTACACCATAAGTTTAAAAACCCATCACCTTGGAGTGCCTTTGCATTTCATCCTTTCGAATCCATTTTAACCATGGGCATCATACCCATAATTATATTTATTATTCCATGGCATAATATGGCACTCGTCATTTTTATAACTTGGATGATTTTTTATGACACTTTTATTCATTTGGGATACAATATAAAGTCTTTGAAAATATTCAAATGGCAAAATACACCTATGGATCATGATATGCATCACAGAAATTCCAAATATAATTTTGGTTTATATTTTACTATTTGGGATAGACTTATGGGTACTTATAAATCAACAACTAACGGAATACAAACATTAACCAATTAAAAATGCAATTAAACCTTTAGGAAATGCTGCTCTATTTTGTTTTCCACAAACCATACAGGTTCTCTTTATGGCTTGATGTTGCGTTACTTGTATCTCTATAGGAGCTAAGTCAAAAACTTGTCGTGCACCATAATCATCTGAGGCTTTTGCCAATGCTGTGCCGCAGCAACTACATTGATTAATATCGTGAATTACTGTAATATCTGGGGTAGAAACTATTTCTAGTTTACTGCCCTTATGTCCTTTTTGACCACCTTGTGGTTTATTGGATTTTACTCGTAAACTCTTGGTTTTCTAAAAGGGTCTTGGGATGGGGGAACACTGCTATTGCCACTGTTTTTTGGGTTTTCGTATTTGGATAGTTTAGCTTCTAACTTGGTAATGCGTAAACGTAACTGGATATTATCCTTTTTGAGAATCTCAAAGTCTTTTAATAGCTGATTTATAAGGTGCTTATCGGTCAAGACTAATTGTTTTAACTAAGGTCGTAACCTAAAAAACGATAACCAAAAATTATTACCATATACTATCAGTGGCTTATCAACCATTGTCAATAAAGTCTAGCATTTTTAAAAAATCAACAAATACACATCTCTAAATTGTTTATAACTATGGGTTTGTGGTGAACTGTTACCATAATTAGTATTAATGGCATTAAGATATTGATATATAACGCTTTGTAATATACTAGTTAGTTCTGTCATCCCTGTAAAGTCTGCCAATTCGTGCACAAAGTGGACAAAACAAAATTTACTTTATTAAGAAAGCCTTTTATTTAACTTTCTTCTGAATTTTTGAAGTATCGGTAAGTGTATTCACAGTAATTTTTGGATCGCCATAGATGTTTATTGAGCTGTTTCCAGAAGCTTCTATTATAATATCATCGATAACCTCTAAAGTAATATCGCTTGAAATTTCGGCAATAACTAAACTTGTTTTTGCAGTTAAATTTTTACCCATAAATTGCGCATTATTGTCTACCCTTATAAAAATATCATCAGTGTTACCTTCAATAACTGCGTTTGATCTTTGGTATAAATCTGCTGCTATTTTTGGTGCATAAATTAGCGCTTCTAATTTACTGTTACCGTTTAAAACGAGTTTTGTACTATCGCAAGTCAGGTTCAGTTTTACTTTAGATTTATCTAAACCTTCAAAAGTAAAAATATCGGTTTTTAAAGTTAAACCTACTTTTGATGATTCCTTTGTATTTAACTTGAAACCTTTTAAATCCATTGCCGTTAACGATTTTATCTCGCTATCATCAGTAGCTATAATGTGGTTTAAATAATCATTGTAATTTACCTTAATTTTAAGTGCTTTTTTTGAAGTAATTCTTTTCATTTTGTTAAAAGAGAGTACGCTATCTGAAACTTTAAAATCAATAACTTCATGAAGATTTTCGTCAGTTTCAATAATTACAGCTGGTGTTTTATTGTAGATAATCTCTATTTCAAAATCTTCATCCAAATCAATGGTATGAAAAGAACTAATATCTGTTTGTACGATGCTTACAATTCTATTCCCTTTTACTTTTTTTGTATTTTGAGAGTAACTAGAAATTACGAATAAACTAAAAAGTAATATTGCAAGAGACGTTTTCATTTTTAATACGGATTAATTATTAAAAGGGTGGTAAAAATTTTACGTTGTTTTTTTGACACGATAAAGGGCTGTAAGTCACTTTAACACTTTAAAATACAAAATTTTTATCTAATCTTACTCACAAATATAAAGCAAAAACCATCCCAAATGCTTAATGCATTTGAAATGGTTTTTAAAATGAGTTGGTTATAGTTAGTTTGGTTGCTGTTTATCGTTTACTAATGCTTCCAGAAACGTCATCATTCTTTTCAACAGTTTCTGGGTTTCCGTAATACTTTATATCACCTCCGCTAGTTACTTTTGCAGTTAGCTTTTTTGAAGTATTAACTGTAATATCTGCACCACTGGTAGCTTTAACTTCGCTAGATTCTGCAATTAAATCACCAGCTTTAATATCGCTTCCACTTGTGGCTTCAGCAATTAGGTTTTGGGTTTTTCCAGATATTTTCAAATCACTTCCACTGGTAGATTTGCAATTTAAAAAAGTAGTATTTACGTCTAGTTTCATATCACTTCCACTAGTGCTTTTCAATTCTAAATTGTCAACAGTTATTGTATTAGTAGAATAGACATCACTGCCGCTAGTAGAAGTAATACCAGAAATAGTTTTGAAACTCACCATTACTTTTTTCGATTTACTTCTACCAATATTCTCTTTTGTATGGATTTTTAAAACACCATTTTCAACTTCAGTAATTATAAGTTCTTGTAAATTTTCATCAGCTTCAACAGTAATACTCTCACTGTCGCTTTGCGTTAAATACACATTCAAGCCTTCAGTCGCTTTTATGCTTGTAAATGATTCGTTTACGTTTCTATCTTCAATAGTTACGTTGCCATTTCCTGTTACTCCAAAATCGAAATTACATGAAAATAGACTCAGGCTTAATACTGTTGCTACAATAATTTTGCTTAATGTTGTCATAATTGTTCGTTTTTCTTGTGCTGAATTAATTTCAGCATCTGTTAGTAAATGATTGATTTTATTATTTATTCAAATATCTTATAAAATGGTAATGATTAGTAACTTATCCCGATAGCTATCGGGACTGAACTGTTGTTTTTTAAAGATGAATTGTTAATGAAACTCGATTTTAAAAAGCTAATAAGCGAATTTAAAATTGTAAGTTGAATTAATCTTCAGATTCAATTTTTATGCCATTAGAATCTATGTTTACTTTAATAGCATCACTTTCTGCTTTTAAACCGGTTTTATCAATTTTTATATTGGTATCATCTGATTTAATTTCTACACCTTCATCATTAATTTTTAAATTAGGAGTATTAACTTTCACTTCAAAATCTTCATCTGGGCAGTCTAAACATTCAATATCATCATCTAGAATTTTTATGTAATGATTGGCGTCTTTTCTAGATATTAAGTTGCCAGTATAGGTTCTGTAGGATAAAAATGATTCGGTATTATCGTTAAATTTAACCACCATATTCTCTGGTAGGTATAAAATAATATCTACTTCTTGGTCACTAAATTTATTCTCTGGATTTGTTGTTAAATAAGAGTCTAACAATAAGGTGTTATTTTTTAATGCATAATTATAATTGATGTTTTTTGCACGTGTTATAGCCACATCGTAATTTCTACCATCGGCCTCTTTTTCTATAACTATTTTGGCCACAGAATCTGTTGTCGATTTCACAATGATATCAATATCACCCGAATAAATAATTTTATTACCGTTGGCATCGTTTGCTAATTTAAAATCATGTCTCCTGTTATGGAAGTGCGCGCCCAAATTATCATGGCTCACCATTTTAATTTGTAAGGTATCCATGGCAGTAATGGGAAGTTCTGCCCTTTCAATATATGTTTCTTCAAAAGCATATTCACTCGCTTGCCGTATGCCAACGACTACCAAAGCAATTACGGACATCAACCATAAACCCAATAGTGTGAATTTCGCAATGTATCCTATGGACTTTAAATTGTTGATTAAAATTTTCAAGCCTAAATAAAACAAGAAAAAGAACGGGATACCAACAGCGAAAAACGTCAATAAAGATACCAGCCATATAGGTGTATTTCCTGCATTGGCGATATCTACCAAATCTAATCCAGGAATGTGAACAATATCCGCCACACCTAAAGAAAACAAGCCAATAATTAAACCTATTAAGGCAGAAGCCCCAACAATGATAAGTATGATTCCAATAAATTTGGCAAACACTTTAAAGAAAAACATAAAGATTTCCCCAACAGTATCAAAAAATGTTTTTGACGACGATTTTATTTTGTTGCCTTGCTTCTGAAAATCAACATTCTTCGTCGCATCACTTACATTTTTTGCCGCTCCAGAAACAGAATCGCCTACATTTTTGGCAACTCCAGTTACGGTTTCCGAAACGTTATCAAAACCATCTTTAATTTTTTTCTCTATGTTACTAATATTAACAGGCTCGCCTGTCATCATTATTTTTTCGGCTGTAGTTTTAGCTTCAGGAACTAAAATCCAAAGTAAAATATAGAGTAAAATCCCTGTTCCGGCACCAAATACCAAAAGTATCCAAGCTAAACGAATCCAAATAGCATCAATTCCAAAATAGTGCGCTAAACCAGATGATACACCACCAATATAGGAGTTGTCCGTATCCCTGAATAATTTTCTTGAAGGCTCAGATTTTTTCCTGTAAGAGGGTTGTGGTTCATCTTCAAAAATTTCATCATCAACCAAATAATCTTCTGGTTGCCCCATAATCGAGATCACTTCATCTACTTCTTTAATTCGTATAACTTGTTTGTCGTTTTGTACACGCTCACTAAAAAGTTCCGAAATACGTGCTTCTATATCTGCTATAATTTCAGATCGACCTTGAGAATCCGTAAACGAACGTTTTATAGCCTCAAGATAGCGCTGTAGTTTTAAGTACGCATCCTCATCTATATGAAAAAATATACCTGCTAAATTTATGTTGACTGTTTTATTCATTTTTTTGTTGTTTTTTGGCTTGTTACTATGGTTACTGCGTTGTGTAATTCACTCCAAGTGGTGTTCAATTCCTTTAAAAATAATTTACCCGTTTCTGTTAAACCGTAATATTTTCTTGGAGGTCCGGAAGTCGATTCTTCCCATCTATAATTTAAAAGTCCAGCGTTTTTAAGTCGCGTAAGCAGTGGGTAAATGGTACCCTCAACTACCAGCAACTTGGCGTCTTTTAAGGTGCCTAAAATTTCTGCTACATAAGCATCTTCGTCTTTTAAGACGGATAGTATGCAGAATTCCAGTACCCCTTTACGCATTTGTGCTTTTGTGTTTTCTATCTTCATTTGTTGTATTTTATTGTTTTAGAAGTCAAATGTAATTCGCATTAAACTTTGGTTAATAATTGAAAAATTTAAGTAACTCATTTCATATTCTAAAGCGCTTTAATAGTGTGAAACTGTTCATTTTTTGATTGATTTAGATACTGAAACATCCCGATAACTATCGGGACAGCACAGGTTGATTGTTTTTTGATGAAATTTTATTTTTTTTGGCGTTACCACAAGGGTCGGGCTTTACATTGCAATCTTTTTGCTCGTGCCTCACAAAAAGGATTTCCATTGCAATCCCTAACGCGGTCCTACTTTGCCATTTACGTTTTTTTCATAAGTGATTAGTTTATTTTAAAAAATTAATTGTAAAAGGGTATTTATAATATTCGCCATCTCTAGCTTTCAAACTGGCAACAACTATTAAAGCCAATTCAATAATAAATCCAATTATAGCGAACGCTCCCAAAGCGCCGCCTATATAAAGTAGAGGCGATGGCTTGCCAATATTTATATGGAAATTTTCAAAACCATTAAAATCTATAAAGTCAATACCACTAAAAATTTTAAAAATGAAAAATGGTATCGTAATGCTTCCCAATATTACAGCATATAGTAAAATACTAATCTGAAAGTTTATGGCTTGCTTGCCATGGCTATCAATAAACTCCGATTTGTCTTTATTAGCAACCCATAATATAATAGGACCAATAAAATTGCCAAAAGGAATTATAAACCTACTAAAGGTTGATAAATGAATAAAAGTGGCGATGTTTTTTTGATGATTGTCTAGCATGATTTTAAAACATATAATAGTTGTCTATACAAATATATGTCTAAAAGAAGGTACTTTGTTACACATAGTACTAAAATTTAACATAAGTTTAACATTTATAGTTGCTGTTTATTTTCATAACTTAGTCAAAAATTAAACTATAAATAATGACCTTAACTCCCAGTAAACTAAATACTTTTACCATATTTAAACTGCCTTCCGCATACTTATGCGGTGTGCGAACAAAATACATAGACGATAATAAATGTGTAGTCACAGTAAAACACAAATGGATAAACCAAAACCCATTTAAATCTATGTTTTGGGCGGTGCAAGGTATGGCAGCAGAGTTTTCAACAGGAGCATTAATGATTGCAAAAATTCAAGAATCTGGTAAAAAAGTATCTATGTTAGTAACAACCAATAACGCCACATTTACAAAAAAAGCAACAGGTAGAATTTCGTTTACTTGCAATGATGGAAACCTAGTAGATGATGCTATTAAAAAAACAATAGAAACAGGTGAAGGGCAAACACTTTGGATGAAATCTGTTGGAGTTAATGAAGAAGGTATTGTTGTTTCAACCTTTAATTTTGAGTGGAGTGTTAAAGTTAAGGGGTAGTTTTCAGTCGCAGTCTCAGTATTCAGTTGTTTACGTTAAAGGGTAGTTTTCAGTCGCAGTCGCAGTCTCAGTATTCAGTTAAAGATTAAGATATTTAGTTTCATAAGAAAAAAACGCTTTATATTTCAGTAAGCAGTGTTTTGCGCCACACTTAGGGCTTGCTGATTTTCTAAAAAAATAGACATAACCAATTATC
>TARA_R110002051_G_scaffold91304_4_pt1 | contig 14858 bp, 18 predicted proteins | sample TARA_R110002051 | Tara Oceans TARA_R110002051 (sample SAMEA4397023) | marine metagenome | biome: Polar Biome; feature: [MES] marine water layer (ENVO:01000295) within the mesopelagic zone...; material: water (ENVO:00002006), including particulate matter (ENVO:01000060) such as......
CTGTTAATCGAATGGCCGTTGGTTCGAATCCAACTCGGGGAGCCACCTTTTCTTCTAAGTGACTGTTTTGGCGTGGCTTTTAGTCAACCACTAGGCATCGCCCGCCCTTCAACCTGCCCTTAGATTTCAGCCTATTTATATTTTCAGATATTTTGCTTTGCTGGGGCATATGATATGCACCGTGGCCATGAATCCGCACCTTAAAGGCTTTATTCTCGCTTGGCCGCTGGTCGGCGCGCTGGGCTGGATTCTCTATTTTCTAACGTAAATACCATTTTCTAGATTAAAGAAATCGGGAAAAAAATGGAACCTAGCCGATGACTGACGAAACTAAGATTTGTCCTGATTGTGCTGAAACCGTGAAGGCCGCAGCTAAGAAATGCCGCTACTGTGGTCATGCGTTTTCGGAACCGGGCCTGTTTGGAAAGGCTGCTGCGGCTGGCATGAAGGCCGCAACTGAATCCGCAACTGCCCAAGCGGAAAAGGCAAAGGGCCGAAGCCCGGAAAACATCAAGAAAACCAACATTGGGTGCTCTATCGCGCTTGTGGCGGTCTTAGGAATTGCAATTGTGGGGTCTTGGAGTGACGGTGATAAAAATCGCGCTGCCGATGTAAAGTCCAGTGCGGTAGATGCTGAGCAAAGGCAAAAGGGCTTCCACTGCCTTTCGCAATGGGACGGGTCTAATCGTTCAACTGCGCAACAAGTCAAAGCCACGCTGCGCAATCCTGATAGTTTTGAACATATCGAGACCAAAATTACTCCGCTCGATAAAGCGACAGGCGAACATCACCTTGCCATGAAATATCGCGCACAGAATGGTTTTGGCGGCATGAACGTCGAACAGGTTTATGCACGGATCAATAACGGCACTTGCGACGCCAGGATTTTATAACCAATTTCAGGTGTGTCATTTTGCACCCCCTGATTTCGCTTTCCCATTCGTTCTCTTTCTGTTCTCATGCCGCTATGGGCTCCAACAACAACCGACCGATTCTTCCAAAGGCATATAGCACGGTCGGGCAAATGCGCCTTAATGGCGTCAATATCAAAGCCCACTGCGAGAAGTGCCGCAATTCGTTCCGCGTTGACCTGGTGGCCCTGATAATGGTCAAGGGGCCGGATTATAGCCTGATAGGCCAGCACCCGCCGTGCAGAATAATTGATTGCCAGGGGCGGTGTAGCTTTTTGGTTTCAGCTGGTAAGAATACGCCGATGATTACCCTAGATCGGTGGGAATCGGAGTAACTTAGCTAGTCTGCCAGCCCATATGGTAGAAAAATAAAAGGGCCAACCCGAAGGTTTAGCCCTTTTTTCCGGTTTGTCGAAACGTACCGGGTGGATATGTATTGTATATATAAACCGAATGGTTAAGTCAACGTGAACATGACGATTGTTCGAATCTACTTTGACGGTTTTAACTTGTATCACGCCATCGACAAGTTAGGAAACCCGACTCTAAAATGGTTGAACTTTAACGCTCTCGCAAAGAGCCTTTTAAGAGATGGTGAAAGCCTAGGGGACGTAAATTTTTTTACTGCGGTTTGGCCATATGAAGCCACGAAACAAAAACGGCATGAAAACTTTATTGCGGCACAAGAATACTATGGCGTGAAGGTCCACCGTGGAAAATTTTCAAAGCCCAAGCGATGGTGCGAGAACCACCAGCGATATTGTCCGTTCAGGGAGGAAAAGCAGACAGACGTGGCAATCGCTGTCAAAATGCTATCGGATGCTGCTGATGGCAATACCCAAAGAATGATTTTAGTTACTGCCGATAGTGACCAAATACCGACTGTCCGCGCTCTGTTGGGATTATCGAATGTGTCGTTAACTCTGGCGTTTCCTCCAGGTCGCAGTGGTGAAGCACGAGAACTCGGGTCATTAGTCCCAGACCGGTTGGAACTGAAACCGCAGCGTTTGCTAACTTGTAAATTACCTAGAACAGTTCAAGATGAAGGCAATGTAATCGCGACGATGCCAGCAATTTACGGTGGAGAAGCCTAGCGTAAATTGTCGTTTGGCCTTTATGATGCTGAGAGCGCTATCCGCTCGCCAATTGAGTCCGCATTCGTCAAATAGACTCTTTCGAGGTTCGCTGCTAGGTTTCTGCTTTTAGCGGGGGATATTATGGCAAACTTTGACTTGATTCATATTAAATGTGTCGGGCTAACCGATAGCGGCTTGCACTGTTGCAACGTAAGGCTCGGTTTCTGGGATGATGATTTATCTGTGAGTCCAGAGATCGATGTGACTGTTTATATCGAAGCAGACCTAGACGCTTCGCTTCGTGAACTGCGAGAGCAAGCCAAGGTTGCCGCCTTAAGTTTTCTCCAGAAAGCTGGGAAGCTGCTTGAACAACACTCAACAGATGAACTGCATCAAGCCGCAAAAGATCAGAGCGCTCGACAAGACGAATTGGAAAACAAGCGGGGTCAGGAGCAGCTTGCGCGATCGCTAGAGGATGCCGGTCTTGGTTAGCCATTATTGAACCTTTCGGGCATTGGCCTTCCCCCTCAAAAAATAGAATTGGGTGCGCGTGGGAACCCTCAAACACGCGCACCCGTCCCGGTGAGGAAATTCGAAAAAACGCACCGGAATTTTGTTAGTAGCTGTCATGTCGCAACTCGGGCAGTTCAGGAGCGTCTACGCCCATTTCCCGCGCCGCCGCTTCTGCATCGGCATGTCGGGCTCGCAACGTCCGCCGCAACTCGACGCACCGGGCATGGGCAAGCATATCGGCCTTGGCCTGCAAATGCCGCTCCTCTGCCTCTGACAATTCGCTCAATTCCGCAACATGACTGTCACAGATCGTTTTATATCGATTGAGCCGCCCCTGTAGCTGGCGCTCGTCCCGGCCAGCCTGAAGCGTTTTGTTCTGTTCCTCTGCGGCATCCAGTTTGCGAAGCCAGCCCCGAATATGAGTTGATTCAACAATCCGGCTTGCAAAGCCGCCGGAATCAGAAAGCGCCCTATTCAGGCCGGCATAGCCAAGAGCAGTAAAGCGGGCAATTTTTCCGCTCCCTACGCCGGGTTCTATCACGCTGAAATAACGAGAAATCGCGTCCTCAGTTTCTGCCTTTGTCGGTTTCCGCAATGTCGCGTCCTTACCGTGCAAGGCGGCAATATGATTGGCTAGAACAGCTTCCGCATCTTCCTTGGTAGGGGGAAGCCCTTGCAGCGAGCCGCCTGTCGAATACGGCCAATCCGGGCAATCGGTCGGTTCTGGCCAAATATCAGCCGGATCGCGCAATAGCGTAAGGTCAGGCAATGCCTTTTGATCGGTCACTGGTTATTCCTCCATCATGGCGTTTAGATCGACGTCCGAAAAATCCTCGGTCGCAGCATAATGGGCGTTCGCAATCTGCTCTTTTTCCATGAGCGCAGCCTCGGCGCGCAACGGGCGGATCGCCTTTTCAACCTCGAACTTGATTCGCTCGGGTGTCAGGGTTGACTTGATCCGCTTAACCTCTTGCGTGAGCCGCGCAAATTCCGCGTCTTGGTCGAACGGCTTGCCGCCCAGCGATGCCATAACAGATCGCCGTTTTTGCTCGTCTGCGAACGAGGGGTGAATATTGTGAATGAATGTTTGGGTCATTGTCTTTCCTTTCTTTTGGGCATTGCCCGGTTATGCGGCAACGCGCCGATTTCGTTTCCTCAGGATCATTGCGACGTTCGCCTTTCGCTGGGTCATATGAGCCACCACGCCCGCAACCGCGTTGGCGCGGTCATCATGGCCACCGGGGGGATGGTCTATGCTGTCGCGTCCCGATCGGCTTGTGCGCCGCTCTAGGCTGGCAAATTGTCGCTTGGTTTTCTCGCAAGGTGGCAATTCGACTTGCCCCGAATTGAGCGCCGCCAAAGATTCCAGATAAAGCGCACTGCGGTCCAGTTCGGAAACCTCGTAATCAATCTCATGACGGTTAAATTCATCACGCGGCCACCTTCCAGCGTAACGGTCACCAGATACTGTTCGGATGCCGTAATTTTGCAATATTCGCGCATATTCTGCGACAATTTCAGCCGGTGAACCTTTACGGCCTCGCACAAGGTCAATGACTGTGCAAAGCCCCTCTTTATGGCCAATGCTCAGGGTAAACTCGTCTGCACCGCCGCCAGCCGGATCGACAAAGGCCCTATAATCGCTATTTCTTGCAGGTGGCAGTTCAAGAGGCTTTGGCCTTGTGCATTGCTCAAGCAATTCAACGTCTAGGAATGAGGATATATCACCACGGAATTGAGCGAGATATTCGGCTTTAGCTGCCTCGCGGTCTTCTTCTAGCGCCTGTTCAACAATCGCCGGGTCAAGCGAGGGATTCATTATCAGGGTCGGTGCTTGTGCCACCAATACCCGCTTGTCAGCGGTCGCGAAGTAACGCTTGTATGCGGCCCATAATATCCCGCGCTTTGCATAGGGAGACGATAGCGCAACCAGCTTGCCCTTGAGCGTTGCCAATGCAGGACGCAAGGCGGTCACAATGTCTTTATCAGGGTTAGCGCCCTCGACGTGCCAGAAAGCGCATTCGTCCATTATTACAATGGCCAGGGTGTAGCCTCGCACCGCTTTGTGACTTGCCGTATGGACCTCAATCACGGTGCTGTTGTCGAACTCGATAGCTTCCGAGTTTTGATGCACGACCATTGCGCTCAACATCGGGTTATTATCGACCATGCCAGTAATGTAGCGCATGACTGCCCGCGCCTGTTTACGGTCGGCTGCAATCACCATGCATGTTGCGACTTCACCCGGCGCAAGCTTTGCCCGGTGGTCTTTGAATGGTCCCTCATAGAGCGCCAAGAGCGCCGCCGTTAGTGACTTGCCACCACGCCTGCCGATAGGTAGCCAAAGTTCATCAAATGGGCCTGTAGGAGCTTCTGTGCGCTGCGTTAGAAGGGTGAACGTTTCTTGCTCTGCTTCCGATAGCTCAAGGCCATAGAAGCCCGCTAAGAGCGCGCGCCAAGCTGCGAAGCTATCAGCCCCGAATTGAGCGCCAAATAGATTGTCATCGGTCATGGCTTGGCGAATATCGATCATGCCGCTTGGCTCGCGATGTAATCTGATAGACGGGGGGTTATGTCCCTAGCCCGGCGCTCTAGCCCTAGATCGGACAGCAAGCGGCGCAAGGTATTGGTTGCGGTCGTGTATGCAGATACGTCAAGCTCGCCACCGTTTGCCTGTTCAATGTCAGCTGCCTCACACCAGACTGAGAGCGCAGCGGCCCGCTTAATGATTGTAAGCTGTGGCGCGGTCGCGTCATTGCCAAGGTGGTGAACCAGATCGGCGCATAGTTCCTTATATCGCCGCCCGCCGTGAGTCCGCATATCGACGCCTTGCAAGACCGTCCCTTGCGTTCCCATCCGGGTGCTGGCTTGCGGCTTTGGCCTGTCTATCGTCTTTCTATTATCGCTCATAATTTCTAACTTAAGGGCAGATTAGAGGGCAGTATATCACCGGAATTGATCGCAAACCATTGCTTATACTGTATCATTCTGTAGATTAGGCTCCTGCTATAGGAGCCAATCTCGGGTTTGGATCGCCTAGCCAGAAAAAAGGCTGGCAAGGGGTGAGATTTTCGGCGGGTTCCCAAGTCATATGCAGCCGGTCTGCAATGTCACTGGACAACGTTCTAAACCCCCTGCCCTGTCTCACAGGTGGTGCGCGCTCCACCACCACCACTCCACCCCTATAAAGGGGTGGTGGTGGCGCAGTGTTTCGGGATGGTTGCGACACCTTGCGCCGCTCCACTGTTTTGAGGTGGCGCAGTCTCATATTGCTACCTCGCCAACTGCTACAAAAGGACGGTCTTTCCGGTTGCCGTCTTTGCGGATTTCAGTCTTGAATCTGCCGTTGGCTTCCCATGTTTTGAATATCGCCTTGGCTTTCTTTTTGTCCGCTTGGTCATCAACATCTAATCCGATGATTTCGGCAACGACATTGCCCACCCAGTCTTTCGCCTGTTCACTGGTCCGATAATCTCCATCGGCAACTAGGGCCTGAACCTGTCGCAAATGGTCTATGGTTACGTTGTCGAAGGGGTCGGGTGGCGTCCATGCGGTGACTGCGCCAACGTAGTCTGACGGTCTCGATGCAGTGGCGTTGCCAAGTTCTACAGATACGATTTTGAACCATTGAGCGTTACCGGCTGGGGAACGGTTTGATTTGCCATTATCAACCCGGAATATTGCCCTGCGTTCGGCCTGTTCTTTGATCCCGCATCCATCGGCCTCTTTTGTTGTCATCCGGTTTAGCGTCAACCCTATGCGGGCTGCGTTCAATAGGGCGCTTGCCCCTCGGGCATCTTCCACGGTGGTTTCGCCGTTGCCGTTCTTTCGGCTGTGGTGAACCAATACAATCGCGCATCCTGCATCAATCGCCAGACGCTTCCAACGCTTGGCCACGGCATCAATCTTTACGTTGTCATTTTCCGAGATTTCATGGCTGGAAACAAATGGATCGACCACTAGGACGTCAATGCGCTTCTCTGATATTTCCTGCTTTAGCGAGGCATAGATAGGCTCGTGGATGATTAGGCCCTTGTCGGTTTCGCTCGCCGTGCAAAGTCTCGTATCCAGCCCGCTATCGACAAATAGCCGGTCGCCGCAATCGGCTGCTGTAATGCCGTGCTGCAAGGCACCCGCTGCAATCTGCCGGTCAAGTTCCGTGCGGTCATCCTCCAGATTCCAAAGCCAAACGCGCTTTGCTCCTGTCCAAAGTTCCAGACCTAGGAAAGCGTTACCGGATGCACTGGAAAGGGCCGTGGCAACTAACAGGCTGGATTTACCGACGCCGCCTGGAGCAATTATAGCGGAAATTTCGCCGCGCAAGATCCAACGCCCTGCAATCCAGTCACGCAAGGCCAAGGCTGACGGGTCAAGCCAAACATATGGTGTTGCCTTAATCGCACCCGCTGGCTGTTCATAGTCTGGGATGGTCGATTTTAGGTCACGCTGCATTGCGCTGGGTCTCTCTTGCTGTGATTTCGGGGAAGCAAACGGGTTTCATCAAAGCGCCCCTAAGCTGGCGAGCAATTGCCGGTTCCGCTGTTATGGATTTGACGCGCAATAGCGTCCTGATTTCAGGCGCGGACCAGTTCAAAACGCAAAGCCCGGTTGCGGCGCCCCTAAGCCAATCAAGAGGTGTTGCGTCGATTGCTAGCGGCGCATCGGTCCAACTGCTCGCCTCGATAGCGTCAACGCCAAGCGCCCACGCCGCCCCCGTTCGCCATAGCCATGCTGTCGGGTCATTGGTTCGCCATGCGACTAGATCAATCAGGCATCCGTCATCATAAATGGGCTGCACGATTGCGGGAATCGCCCCGCCTGGTTGGAATATGCCGCCGCCGATATTATCGACCTCCATAACGCCGAATGGCGCTTGAACATGCCCTAGGGTGGCAATCGTCGTGCTTGTGACGCCTAAGGCCCTGATCCGGTCTAAATGGGCTTGCTTGACGCGCCTACAGGCGTTTTCAATCTCTTCGCTAAGTTCGCGCTCATTCATGGAGCCACCGCCAACAGATCGAGAATTTCTAATCCTGTGGCCTTTGATAGCCAGCCCGCCGCCTGCCTCGCTGCAATCGGTCCAGCGTAGGACTCTGGCCTAGCTATCGATCCGTGTATTTCCTGAGGCGGAACAATCTGGACGCGATAAAGCGGCCCATCCTTGCGGATATGGATAGCCGGAGCCTCGCATTTGAATTGTAATTTGAGAGTTTTTCGTCTAGGGCTTGCATCATCACCGCCACAGTGATTGCAGCCCGCCCGGTTCCCCCGGTGCGGGTTTTTGCTTGCCACTAGGCGTTTTCCACCTGCTTGGCATCCCAGTCTTGAAGGTCCGAAAGTCTCCAGAAATTTTGACGGTTTATGATGATCGGCTTAGGGAACCTGACCGCCTCGTCCTTCATCCATCGCAGAATTGTAAACCGGCTGGTGTCGTATCGTTTTTGAACCTTTGCGCCGCGTAAAAAACGCTCGGTTTCATCGTGGGGACTAACTGCTCTTTCTTGCATGTAACACCTATGTTGTTCGTGGTGCTCATGCTGTGGCAGGAAACAACATACAAACTCAAAGGAACTAAATCTGCAAGAATTTAATTCCGGGCTAGCGCCAATAGAATTGGCAGTTTTACCGCAAAGTGGGTAGATAAAATGTTCGGGAATGGGGTGGCTAAACTAGACGTTAATTGGGTAACTAAACTGGACGCGATCCCGATATCAATACCAACTTCTTTCATCTGCTCACTGAGCTTTTTGCTAGAGGTAATATAATCGGAACGTTTTTTCCCGCTGCCTAGATGCCTTCTAACTCTGGACAGCCTAATGCGGATATTCTTCTCGGTTTCGGCGAGGATGTCAGCAATCTCGTCTTTGGCTTCTTTTGGCAACTTTGCCTCGAACTTGCAGAGATAAAAATATGCATCCCATACCGCTAAATCTATATCGTTATTGTCTTCAAATTTCCCTTTAATTGGAGTCCGTCCGTTCTTGGATTGACTTCCACGCTTGCGGCCCGGTGCCAATTTGTGTTCGCCTAGCAAATGGCCTGCAAGCCACACTCGCTCGCGTTCAGTTATTGAACCAGATTTTAACCGCATTGCAATGGGAGCAAGGTCTCCATCAGTAGCCGCAACCATCGCCGCGTGTCCTTCGACTAGGTCTTTAAAGTCTGTCACGACGCGGCTCCAATCGACACAACATTATCAGGCTCGACACCCTCTAGAAAGTCACTCCAAACGGCCATCATGTGCCGCCGCTTCTCGATCATTTCGCTTCTGTCATAAGCCTGCTGCACCTTGTTTCCGACTTTGTGGAAAAGAGCAATTTCGGCCATATCGCCGTCAAAGTTTGTGCGCTCCGCAACCCATGTTCGGAACGTCGATCGCAAGCCATGTGGCACGGCTCGCTCGCCTGTCGCGGCATCCACAAATCCAGCCTTACCAGCATTTATCTCGGCTTCATGGATTGATCGCATGGCCTTACCCAAGGTGGCATCCGACAAAGCGCCGCCCCTATCTGCCCAAAATACATAATTTGAGCCTTCTAGGCGTGGTAGGGCCTTCAATAGATCGATCATGGCATCCGTGAGGGGTATGCGCCTTGGCTTGGCGTTCTTTAGCACCTTAGATGCTTTCCGGCCGGGTTGGATTGTCCATGTTCGCGCCTCTAGGTCGATTTCATCCCATGTTGCGAAACGGATCGCACCGGAACGGGTGGCGGTCATTGCTTGGAACTCTAGAGCTCTAGCGCCCATGCCTTCACGCTCTCTAACCAGTTCAAACCAGCGGCCTGCATCCTTCAATTGCAAAGATGGGTAGTTTTTGGCTGGTGCAATCTTGTTCGGCGCTGCCAGTAAGTATTTGAGATTGCCTTTCCACTGTGCGGGATTTTCGCCGCTGCGATAACGCTTCGTAGTGGCATGGCCCAGCACGTCCTCAATCTTTTGGCGCAGCTTGCTGGCTGTCTCGGTCTTATCGTGCCATATCGGCTCTAGGACGGCTAAAACATCGTCCAGACCTATGGCATCAATCGGCATATCGCCAAGCGCCGGGAAGGCGTATTGCTCCACCGCCCTGCGCCATTGCTTTTTATATTTTTCTGTCGAAAATTCTTTCGTCTTTTCCGCTGCATATTCGTTGAACACTTTGGCAAACGTCCGCCGTTGCCGATTGAACACGGCATCTTGTGCTTCGCGGGCTGCTTTCCTTTCGGCAATAGGGTCAACGCCAGCTCGTATCTGACGTTTTAACTCGCGGGCCTTGTCGCGGGCCTCTCCCGGCAAAATTTCGGGATATTCGCCAAGCCCGATTTCGCGCTTCTTACGTCCGCGCTGTTCCTGCCCCTTGTAGGTTCGGGCCTTATCCCATTCACCAAAGCGGCCACGCAACACCCAGGATTTCGCATTGCTAGGAGCGATTTGAATATACAGACCGGAGATACCACCCACCGCCACCTTGACGGGGTAGCCCTTGTCGCCGGGGTGCTTCAATGCCTTGATTTGAGTTGGTGTTAGTTCTTTTGCGCGCCTTGGCATATTATGCCCTTCTATCTGCCCTTAATTCTGCTCTGCCAAGTAACGGTTTGCAACACGTTAAGCAAGCATATTTGACATAATCGCTAATTTTCTGGGGTTTTCCGAACAGATTGCCCCACAATGCAACGCTTGGTTGCGTCCAACTCGGGGAGCCATTTTTCGCGGTGCTATTTTCCGCAATTTTGTCCAGACCGCCGCCGAGCGAAGATCGGCTGTGCATCGCGCCGTCAATTTCTGTTCAGATAAGTCTCCTTTTTCCTGATAAACTTTACAATCTTTACAGGGTTATTAGGTGAAATGCGGTCGAGTGGAGTGTGGGCGGAGACAAGCAGGCGAGGCCGGGCTTTCGCGGCGTCTCACCATCGCCTGCTGCAGAAAGCGTTCCAGTGGAGCTCTGGGGCCTGTCTTCGGGGTCTGCCGAGGCGGTGTTGGCTAAATAAGCGTTCATGATGCCAATATAGCGGATCCCAGCTGCTGTAGGACAGCGGTTTTTGATCGATGGCTTTTGGTGGTCGATCCGGCTGTCAACGCAACCGGGCTTTGTTTCGCGTGCCATATTGGACTCGCACGAAGCCGCGAAGACACGAAGGGATGGCGTGCAGTTTCTCCGCCTTCGTGGCTTTGTGGGAGTCCGATTCATTCCGCGGCGAAAACTTTACAGAAAACACCGCTATTATTTTCCGTAACCTTTGCCTCAAAACCGCAGGTTTTCAGCTTTTCCGAGCCGCCAGCCCGGCTCCTAGTGTAAACTTCCAGATTCCCCGCCAAGTCGACCCGGAAAATATTCAAACAGCAGTCAGCGCCCGGATCCAGTCCAGATTGTCAAAGAGCCTGTCCCGCGCCTGGCGAGGAACCGGCGGAGATATTAAGCGAACAGTGCGGTGTAGGACAGCGGTTTTTGGCGGATGGAATTGGGGCATGGTCAGTTACCGTCACGGATCGGGGATTGTTGCGACTGTCACCGGAATTCCTTTGTTAGTCAGATGGCTTCCGCTTCCCAGGCGGGCGTTATCGTTGTCAATCGATATGATCGGAACGTGGACTGGAATACCATCCCGCTGGTCGATCGAGCGGGTGTGTGGACAGGGCGTAAGGCGGCTGAAATCGAACAATACGGTCAGTCTTTCTTGGACCAGAATCCCCTCGTTAATGTTAGCCTGAATGTTGCGTCGCTGACGCTGACCGTGGCAGGAGGGCCAATAAAATACGGCCTTGGGCTGGCTTATGATGAGGCCAAAGGAACGATCCAATCAGCGGTAGCGGCAGGCTATTCCAATGCCGGATGGGATGCCGAGAACTCGGCTTTGGGTGCAAAGGGTGTTGTACTGGCCGGCGGCATCCTGCTGTCGGGGATGGGGGCGCTAAAACTATCTGTTGCCGCAGAAAGTGTACCGCTTAGTGGGCCGCGATTGTTGGCGACCGAAGGCAATATCGGCACCTATCGCGATCTAATTCGGGCAGGCGCGCCGGGCGATAACATCACGCCCAACCACATCCCGTCTGCAAATCGCATGGCGCGCGAGGGCGTCTCGAAAGGCGACGGTATCGCCATCAATATGGAACAGCCGGTGCCCGGCGTCGGTGGGCGGCATCGCGCTACCTTCACCTATGGAACGCAGGCGGACATCAATATGAGCGCCCGCGACGCGCTTGCCGCAGGGGTCTGGGACTCTCGTCAAATTTACCGGAGGGACGGCCTTTATGCGCCAGAAATCCGTGGCGGCTTGCAGGAACTGATACGAATGAATAAGACCCATCATCCTGATATTTTTAGAAAGCCGGGGCAGTGAGCGAAATGTATGACAATGAACTTCAAGCTCTTCGTTGCGAGATCGAAACAGGAGGCGCGAGACCGTCGGTAATCGACGATCGTGTTGACGCTTTGTTGACCGAAGGCGGCGCTAATTTAGCCGAGGATTTGCTGGCACTGCTGTCCGACAAGGCTGAATATGATGAGGGCATGTTCTCCATCATCCACGCAGTCGAATCGCTAGATGAAACCCCTTACGGATCATACGTGTCGGCATTGCTGTCGGTATTCCCGACGCTCTCAGCGTCGTCGCCGCGTTGGGCTTCCATCGTTCTCATGCGCGTGATGAATAGCGATGCGAGCCGACACGAGCTGGTGCGTCAGCTTCGCAATGCTCCGGCGCCAACCAAGGAATCGGTGCGCATCATGTGTGAGCGGATCAACGAGGTCAGTCCGGAGTTTTTGAACAGGACTGTGCCGGTCACGATAGCTGCGGCGTGATTTTGTTGAAAAATCACGATGCAATTACCGCAATTACCGTGACAGTTGCAACAATCCCCGATCTCTGACCGTAACTGTGATTACCGTGATTACCGTGACAGTTGCAACAATCCCCGATCTGTGACCGTAACTGGCAAGACGCTTTTATTTACGAAACTGACAGTGGCAGCTATTCTGTCTGGATGGCCCGTCTTCCCCGCATCGTTATTCCGGGCATAGCCCATCATGTGACCCAGCGCGGCAATCGCCGGGAGCAGACGTTTTTTGAAGATGGCGACTATCAATTATATCTTGATTTGCTGGCCGATGCCTCGCGTCAGGCGCATTGCGAAATCTGGTCTTATTGCCTGATGCCCAATCATGTGCACATCATCATTGTTCCGTCCGACGAAGATGGTTTGTGGCGCACATTTCGAAAGGTTCATCGTCACTATACCGGCTATGTAAACGCCCGGATGCGGGTGACCGTACATTTGTGGCAGGGGCGCTTTGGGTCGGTGGCGATGGACGAGGCGCATCTTGTCAATGCGCTGCGCTATGTCGCGTTAAACCCGGTCAGGGCGCAGCTGGCCGAGCGCGCACAGGATTGGCAATGGTCGGGTACCCGGGCGCTGATGGAAGAACAGGACACGGATCTGGTTTCGGTCGGGCCATCGCTGGAACGGGTCGGGAATTTTGCATCGTTTCTTGATGAACAATTTGACGAGGATCGGGCCTATGCCGCCTTGCGCAAAGCCGAACGCACCGGTCGCCCGATAGGATCGGCCCGATGGCTTGAAGATATGCAGGGGAGAATCGGACAAAGATTGATAGTCGACAAGCCTGGCCCTAAAGTTCGGGGATTGTTGCAACCGTCACGGTAATTCGTCACGGTAATTCGTCACGGTAATTCACGGTAATTCGAACTGTCACGGTAATTCGGTCACTGTCTATGACCGCAAGACGCAGGAACTGGTGCCCAATGACCGGCACAAATATCTGGTCAGCGACAATAGCGAGGGGCTGGTCGTCGGCGAGGACGGTTCGGTTACCATCACCTTCTCGCGCGAAGCGAAGGGGGTCAATGCCATCCCGATACCGGATGGCGGCTTCTATCTTGCCCTGCGCGCCCAGGGTCCGCGGCGTGAGATGATGCAAGGGACATGGCAGCTAACGCCGGTGCAAAAATTGCCGCGTTAGAAAGCAGCCGTTTCAGCCTATTGCGGGGTGTCGCCGCTTGTTTGCAGCTTTGCCTTTTCAGCAGCGATAAATTCCTCCATCTTGGCTTCCATCACCGGCAATGGCACCGCACCCATTGCAAGATAGGCGTCGTGGAACGGCCTTTGGTCAAAGGCGGTGCCCAGTTCCGCCTCGGCCTGGGCGCGCAGTTTGCGGATGCTCATCTCGCCGAGCTTGTAGGCCAGCGCCTGCGCCGGCCATGAGATATAGCGGTCGACTTCGGTTTCGACATCACGCTGGGCCAGCGCGGTGTGGCTGGCCAGATAATCGATCGCCTTTTGCCGGCTCCAGCCCTTGCTGTGGATACCGGTATCGATCACCAGTCGCACGGCGCGCCACATTTCAAAGGTTTGCCGACCAAATTCCTCGTAAGGGGTTTCGTACATGCCGAGCCTGGTGCCGAGCCATTCGGTGTACAGCCCCCAGCCTTCGCCATAGCCGGAGAAGTAGATATCCTTGCGAAATTCCGGCCGGTCGGGCGCTTCGAGCGCCACCGCTGCCTGGAAGCTGTGGCCCGGGATACATTCGTGCAGCGCCAGCGCGGTGAGATTGTAGAGCGGCCGCGATGGCAGGTCATAGGTATTGAACAGGCAGCTCTCCAGCCCGCCACGCCCCGAGGTGTAGACCGGCGCGATCGCGTCCGGCACCGGCCGGATGGTGAAGCGATAGCGCGGCAGCAGGTTGAAACTGTCCTTGAGCTTGCCATCCATTTTCTTGGTGACATAGGCGGCATAGGACAGGAGTTCGCGCGGGGTCTTGGCGTAGAACTGAGGGTCGGTGCGCATGAATTTCAGAAACTCGGGGAAGGTCCCGGCAAAGCCGGTTTTCTTCATCGTCGCCTTCATGTCTGCGTCGATCCGGGCCACTTCCTTCAGGCCAATCTGGTGGATTTGCTCAGGGGTCAGGTCGAGCGTGGTGTAGAGACGGATCTGGTCCCGATAGAAGCGTTTGCCGTCCGGCAGTGCATAGGCATCGATCGACGTTCGCGCGCGCGGCATATAATCCTCGCGCATGAAGCGGAGCAGCGCGGCATAAGCCGGAGCAACCTCTGTCTCGATGATCTGCAGCGCCTCCTTGCGCATCGCCGCCTGTTGCTTTGCGGGGATGGAATCGGGCATATTGCGAAAGGCATCGTAAAAGGGATTGTCTTCGCCGGTCACGGTATAGGCTTCGATGGTCGTGTCGCGCCCCTCGATACCGACCCTTGGCACCGTATAGCCGCGCGCCAGTCCGGCCTTCATATTGGCAATATTCTCGTCAAAATAGCGGGGGATATCCTGCATCCGCCCGAGATAATCCCGGTAGCGAGCCGCGCTGGAAAAACCGGTTCGCGGGTTCAGGCCGCCCCAGAAGAACGTGTCG
>TARA_R110002051_G_scaffold67592_2_pt1 | contig 14828 bp, 20 predicted proteins | sample TARA_R110002051 | Tara Oceans TARA_R110002051 (sample SAMEA4397023) | marine metagenome | biome: Polar Biome; feature: [MES] marine water layer (ENVO:01000295) within the mesopelagic zone...; material: water (ENVO:00002006), including particulate matter (ENVO:01000060) such as......
ACTGCTTGGCGCGGTGATGTGCACGCTTTTGGCAACGCCGCTGTTCCCCGTCTTTCTATGGATAGCTGAGTCTCAAGGCTGGCCAACTATCATCGCCTTCCCGCCATGTGTGTTTCTGGCGTTCCTGGGTACCGATTGGATTCGCAGCAAAGCAGATGACCTCTATGAGGTTTTCATTGGGCGGTGGCGAAAGTGATCGGCCAACTCAAGCGTAACCTGATCGGAGTGGGTATACGCGCGCTAAGCATTGCTGCTGTGTATTTCTATTGGCAGCACGTCACCGGCGAACGTGATGCATTCCAGGCAGAGGCTGAGCACCAGCGTGAACGCGCCGAGATACTGCAAGAGCACCAGCAGTGGCAGCGCCAGCAGATCGAAACCCTAAGCAGCACCATGGCTGAGCGTGACCGCCTGTTAAGCGCTATTGCAGAAGACATAAGCGCCAGCACAGCCGCGCTTGATCAACTGGGAGAACAGAATGCTGAGATCCGCGCGTGGCTTGATAGGGATCTGCCTGTTGGCATTGGTGACTGGGTGCGCGAGCTCCAACGTCCAGCCGATGGAGATGCAGTGCTACGGCCCGACAGTACCCGAACACCTAACCAGTGAGCTGTCAGCGCCAGCGTTGATACTAGATAGCAATAAAGGTTTGTTGTTGTTGCTCGCTGAGTATGAAGCGATGCGCCGCCGGTTTAATGCAGACCGGGCAGCGGTGGTTGAGATACTGACCAATTATGCGGGAGATGAGTGATGACTGATAACAAACCGGTTTTAATCATCCAGCAGACTCAGCACATGAGCCGAGAAAGGACGCAAAGTGCTTTTGAAATGTCGAAGCGTATAGGCCAGCGGTTAGGCTTTGAAGCTGTATTTGTTCCTATGGGAATGAGTGCGCATGTAGATCCTGGCGCCGCTATTGTTGAAGCCCTGGCACAGCAGACCAAGGCAATTAATCGCCTAGCTGAAAGCAATCAGCAGATTGTTGACAGCTTTCTATCTGCGGAGGCTGAAGAGCCAAGCGAGGCATGCCCTACCATCCTAAACCTGAAACAGGATTAAACAGGTTGATGCCTAACTCCCCACCACGCCCATGCCGCGCTCCCATGTGCGCAGGCAAGACCACACATAAGCATGGCTATTGCGACAAGCACGCCGATCAAGCGGTTACCTGGAAGAAATCACCCACAGCTAAGCAGGATCGCGGCGGCAGGCCATGGCGTCGCAAGCGCCAGCGCATACTGCAGCGTGATAAAGGCCTGTGCCAACCGTGTCTGCACCTAGGTATTTACACCCCAGCCGTTGAGGTTGACCACATCGTCAATATCGCCTCAGGCGGCACCGACAGCGACGACAACCTGCAGGCGATATGCGACCCGTGCCACAAGGCCAAGACGCAGGCAGAGGCGCGCCGGGGGCGTGGCGAAGACGTCTGAGGGGGAGGGGGGATCAAATCCCTACAGCCTTTCACTAGCGGACACCGCAGCCTCCATTAAATTTTTATACCCGCGAAATTGAAAAATCAGGTCGGCGCGAGGAATTAGCAAATGACAAGAGGTCGCAAACCCAAGCCGAGCCACCTGAAAGCGGTGCAAGGCAACGCCGGAAAGCGTGGTGTGAACCACGATGAACCCGAAGGTGAAGAGCTCACCGAAGTGCCGCTTCCTCCGGATTGGCTTGATCCGATCGGCATTCAAATGTGGGAGAAAATTGGCCCTTGGCTAGTGAGCTCCAAGATCCTTACCGGATCTGACCTTGCCAACTTGGAAGCCTACTGCGCTGCTTATGCGCGATGGCGAAAAGCTGAAGCGGACATCGCCAAGAACGGCATCACGGTGCAGGGCATGAACTCCGAAGTGAAGAACCCCGCCTGCACCGTGGCGAATGAATCTCTTAAGCAGCTCGTGACGTTTGGCAGCGCCTTAGGCTTGGATCCTTCCAGCCGTTCGCGCCTCGCCATACCTGGCGCGAAAGAAGCCGGCAACCCCTTCAAAGACCTGATAGGCAAAAAGCGATGAAGCTCCATGGCCAGTTACCCGAACGTCAACGCCGCGAACAAGTACGCTCGGGACGTAGTGGCCAAAAAGATTCCCGCGTGCAAGGAGGTGCGGCAGGCCTGCCAGCGCCATCTGGACGATCTCAAGGCGCAGAAGTCCCGGTCATATCCGTACCGGTTCGATAAGGACGAAGCCGAGCGCTGTTGTGACTTCATTCAACTACTGCCACACACCAAGGGCCGATGGGCGCGTGAGAAGCGGCTCATCACGCTTGAGCCCTGGCAACTGTTTATCGTTGCTTGCATTTTTGGGTGGCTCAAAAAGAAAACCGGACTACGCCGCTTTTCAGAGGCCTACATTGAAGTAGAGCGTAAGAACGGTAAATCAGTGTTGGCGGCTGCAATTGCCAACCTGTTGTTTTGCGCTGATGGCGAGTACGGCGCAGAAGTCTACTGTGGCGCGACCACAGAGAAGCAGGCATGGGAAGTGTTTCGGCCTGCACGCTTGATGCTGAAGAAGTCGCCCGCGCTGGTCAGTGCGGCCGGCATCGAGATCATGGCCAAGAACATCTCGATACCAGAGGATGGTTCGCGGTTAGAGCCATTGATTGGCGACCCAGGTGACGGCTCCTCGCCAAGTGGTTCGATAGTCGATGAGTTCCACGAACACGATAAGCCCAACCTGTACGACACCATGGCCACTGGCATGGGGTCACGCGATCAAGGATTGATGTTCATCATCACCACCGCGGGCTTCAATCTGGCTGGGCCTTGTTACGACAAGCGCCGTCAGGCGCAGCAAATGCTTGATAAATCGCTGCCGAATGATGAGCTGTTCGCCGTTATTTACACCATTGATGCCGGCGACGATTGGAAAGACCCCGCGATACTGCGCAAGGCTAACCCGAACTTCGGTATCTCGGTTGGTGAAGAGTTCCTGCTCAAGGCCCAGCGCGACGCTGTTCGCTACCCAAGCCGACAAAACAGCTTCCTCACTAAGCATCTGAATGTTTGGGTGAGTGCGCGCACCGCGTGGCTCAACATGGCCAGTTGGCACGCGTTGGGTGATGAGTCGCTAAAGATTGAAGATTTCATCGGCAAGGCCTGCTGGTTAGGCGTGGATCTCGCCAGTAAGACCGACATCGCGAGCATCGCGCTGCTGTTCCGTGACGAAGTGCCGGACAAGAAAGGGCGCATGAAAACCCGCTGGACGGTATTCGTTCGTAACTACCTACCGGAAGGCGCGGTGGAGCGGGCCAGTAACAACAAGGCCGCTTACGAAACGTGGGTGAATAGCGGTGACCTCATTATTACCGATGGCGAAGAGCTCGACTTCGATGTGATCCGCGATGACATCAAAGACTTGGCAGGGCAGTTCGAGATAACCGAGATTGCCTATGACCCGTGGCGCGCGACCCAGTTAGCCCACCAGCTAATGGCCGACGGTGCCAGCATCGTTGAGTACCGCAACACAGTCCAAAACATGAGCCCCGCCATGCGGGAAATGGAAGCTGCCATCACAGGCGGGCGCTTCCGGCATGCCAAGGATCCGGTGCTCACCTGGATGGCCAGCAACGTGGTTGCCAAGGCTGACGCCAAAGACAACATCTACCCACGCAAAGAAAAGCCCGACAACAAGATCGACGGCATCATCGCCATCTTGATGGCGCTCGGTCGCGCCGTGCTCACCGAAAACGACGAGCCGGAAGAATCCATTTACGACACCTCGGACGTTACATGCTGATCAATCTCATTACCTTCACCGTCGGCCTGCTGGGTGTCGGCTTAATGGCCTTTGGCGCGGGGCTCATTCTGCCCGCGGCGGGCTACATCGTGGCAGGTAGCTTTTGCCTTTTCTGGTCGTGGCTGGCTTCTAAAGCGGCCGCCCAGGCAAACCAACCACCACCGGTCACCAAAAACGAAGAGGATAGCTAATGTTCTGGCCCAGCCTCTTCAACTCAGCTGCCACAGGCAGCCCCCAGAAAAGCCAGGATTGGACGGGCAATTGGGTGAGCTCCAACACCAGCCGCCAAAGCGCCGCCGGCACAATGGTGAATACTGAAACCGCCCTGGGTGTCAGCGCGTTACGTGGCTGCGTCACGCTGCTAGCAGAGTCGCTGGCGCAGCTGCCCTGTGAGCTCTACCGCCGCAACGACAAAGGCGGGCGCGATCGTGCAACCGATCACCCCCTTTATGACGTGATCCACAGCCAGCCCAACCGGAAAGACACCTCGTTCGAGTATTACGAACAAGGCATGGGCCACTTGGCGCTGGAAGGAAATGAGTTCTCACTGATTGAACGCGATGGTGCTGGCTTCCCAACAGAGCTGATACCCATTCACCCCAAGAAAGTGGGTGTGCTCAAAGGCCAGGATGGGCTGCCTTACTACCAACTGCTGGATTACAAAAACCAGATATTGCCGATGCGCTCAGTGCATCACGTTAAAGCGTTCTCGCTAGATGGCTATGTTGGTTTGTCACCCATCGCCACAAACGCCGACACCATCGGCCTAGCCATGGCCACCGAGCAGCACGCCTCAGCAGTGTTTCAGCGTGGCGCTACGATGTCGGGCGTCATTCAAAGGCCCAAAGAAGCCGCGGCCATTAAAGACCAAGCATCTGTTGACCGCCTGCTGAGCAAGTTCACAGAGCGTCACGGCGGTGGGTTGCGCAATGCCTTCTCGGTGGCGCTCCTGCAAGAGGGCATGGAATACAAGCAGCTCTCCATGGATAACGAAAAAGCCCAGCTGCTGGAGTCACGCAACTTCGGCGTGGTGGAAGTGTGCCGCCTGTATCGCGTCGCCCCCAACATGGTCCAGCACCTGGATAAGGCCACGTTCAACAACATCGAGCACCTAGGCCTGCAGTTCGTCATCTACACCTTGATGCCGTGGATCAAGCGCAAAGAGGCCGCGATGATGCGCGACCTCTTGCTGCCCGAAGAGCGCAAAAACCTTTACATCGAATTCAACGTATCCGGCCTGCTGCGCGGCGACCAGAAGTCACGCTATGAAGCCTACGCCATTGCTCGCCAGTGGGGTTGGCTCAGCGTTAACGACATTCGTCGGCTGGAAAACATGCCGCCGATTTCTGGTGGTGACCGCTACCTAACGCCGATGAACATGATCGATTCAAAACAGATAGCAGGCTCGATCAGCGGCACGCCCCAACAATTGGCAGAGATCGAGGGAATACTCGCATGCACGCAATGATCAACTACCCGCACATCGCGTCCATGGTGTTTAACACACCGCTGTACGCAACACCCACGCTCGTGCAAGCCGTGCGCAACGTGTTGGAGCCTCGCTTGCTAGGGCGCGCTAATGACCTGCCGCAAAGCCTGGGAATGGAGTCGGGCAGCGGGGAAGACCGAGAAATGCAGCGCCTACAGGTATCGGGTCGCATCGCGGTGATTCCTGTGCACGGTGTGTTGGTGGCGCGCCGTGGTCACATCAACGCTGCCTGTGAAGAGATCCTGTCGTATGAGCGGTTGCGCAGCCAAATCACCGCCGCGTTAAAGCATGAAATGGTCGAAGAGATCGTGCTCGACTTCCACACCGGCGGTGGCCACGCAATGGGCTGCAAAGAGCTTGCCGATTTTATCCGGGCCAGCACGGCCATTAAACCCATCACGGCGCTGATCAACTTCGCCGCTTATTCAGCTGGCTACTACCTGGCGTCGGCGTGTTCGCGCATTGTCGCAAGCCCAACCGCCGGCGTTGGCTCCATCGGCGTGATTATCGAAACCTACGAAGTCAGCCGCTGGGAAGAAGAGATCGGCATTAAGTACAACACCTACTTCCGCGGTGACCACAAGAACAACGCTTCCCCTCATGAGCCAATCACCGACCAAGCCGTGCAAGAAATCAACAGCATGCTGGATCTCGCCTATAGCGACTTTACCGAAGGCGTCGCCAGCTTCCGCGGGCTGGATGTGTCAGCGATCGTTGATACCCAAGCGCGACTGTTCCGGCCAAAAGAAGCGCTCGCCCTAAAGCTCATCGATGAGATCGCCCCCGCACAAGAGGCCATCGACACCATTGCGCAGCGCTACACCAGCAATACCGGCACCACCCCACGAAACAACCGAAGCATTCGCGCCCAGGCGCGGGCGCTCGACACCAGTTGTCAGCTCTAGCCACGCGGCGGAGCGACACCACGGCGGCCAAGGGGCCGCCATTTTTTTGAACAAACGAAGAGGAAATACCCCATGGGCATTGAAGAACTCCGCCGCAAGCGTGCCGAGATTAACGCACAGGTGCAGGCGCTGGCCGCTATTGAGATGGAAGCAGGTGAGCTGAACGAAGAGCAGCTGGCTGAATTTGAAAAACTCGCTACTGAGTTTGATGAAATTAGCGCCAAGCTTTCCCGCGCTGAAAACATCGAACGCATGAATGCAGCTTCCGCCGAACAGGTACCCACGTTTGGTGGTGGTCAATCGGCCGCGGTGCATAGCAAACCTGAGCTTAAGCAGTACACCGGCGCCAAGGTGGCACGTATGGCCATGGCTGTCGCGGCAGGTCAAGGCAATATGCAGTTGGCGTCCAAATTTGCGAGTGGTGAAATTGGCGATGCAGACGTAGCGATGGCCATCGACACCAGTGCAAATTCCGGCGGTTCGCTGGTGCCAGAGAACATGCACAACGAAGTGATTGAATTGCTTCGCCCTAAAACCATCGTGCGCGCATTGGGCGCCCGCTCCATGCCGCTACCTAACGGCAACCTGAGCATGCCGCGCATGGCGTCTGGTGCTTCCTCTAGTTATGTAGGGGAAGGCTCTGATGTGCTGGCGACCGAGGCCAACACTGACGATGTGAAACTGAACGCAAAAACCATGATCACGCTGGTACCCATGAGCAACCAGTTGATTGGGCGTGCAGGCTTCCAGGTTGAGCAGCTGTTCTTGAACGACATGCTAGCCAGCATGGCAGTACGTGAAGACAAAGGGTTCCTCCGCGATGACGGCACCAACGACACCCCCACCGGTTTCCGTGCGGTGTGTGAAGCGGAAGGGCGCGTGGTGCCATGGTCCGGCACCGCTGATCTGCAAACGATCGACGCTTACCTCGATAGCCTGATGCTCACGCTAATGAACAGCGACAGCCTATTGATTAATCCAGGTTGGGGCTTGGCACCGCGTACCTACATGAAGCTGTTTGGTATGCGTGATGGTAATGGCAACAAGGTTTACCCAGAAATGACTCAGGGTCAGCTGAAGGGCTACCCCATCCGCCACACCACCACCATCCCTATTAACTTGGATACCTCGGGCGATCTGACCAACAACGAAACCGAGATCTACTTCGCTGACTTCAACGATGTTGTGATTGGTGACAGTGATGTGATGACCATCGATTTCAGCCGCGAAGCTACCTACAAGGACGGCAGCGGCAGCCTCGTGTCTGCCTATTCGCGCAACCAATCCCTGTTGCGCGTAGTGAAAGAGCACGATATTGCCTTCCGTCACCCTGAAGGCCTGGTGCTGGGTACCGAAGTCACCTGGTAAGGCTTTCCTGTTTTAGAACAGCTAAGCAATAGCCGAAGGCCTGCCATGTGCGGGCCTTCGCCGCCACCCCTTTTATGACAGGAGCCACCCATGGCCACCGCCAAAAAAACCGCTGAAAAGCTACACACCATGGTGTTTCTCAAGCCCCACGGCCGTTACTCCCGTAACGATCGAGCAGGCTTCCCAGAAGCGAAAGCCAAACAGCTAAAGGATCGCAAGATCGCTATTCCTGCCGAGGAGTTCAAGGCCGCCGCTGCGGATAAAGCCAAGGCCGCCGAAGCTAATAAACCCGCGAAAGGCACTGAAGGTGCGGACAAGGTTTAAACCTAGCCGCTGTTATTGCTATATCAACGCCGCCAAGTGGCGGCGTTGTTGTTTCTGGATATGAGATGTTCCTGACTGTTGAGAGTCCCTGAATGATTACGCTCACCGATGCCAAACTGCACCTAAGGCTGGCCACTACCGCCGAAGGCGCAGCCGCTTATACCTATGAAGACGTAGCCATCCAAAGGCTTATTAATGGTGCCTACTTAACCGCCGAGCAACGCACGCAGCGGAACTTCGCGCCCGCTACTAAAACGCTGGTGCTAAATGGTTTCCCGGCCGGCAGCGCCAAGATTGAACTGCCATGGACGCCGGTAACCGCCATTGAGTCCCTAGAGTACATAGACCCAGAAGGCGTCGAACAATCACTCAATGCCGAAACGCTACAGCTAGATACGCGACCCATCCACCCCACGTTAGCCCCGCAATGGGGGGCGGAATGGCCGCCCACTACCGATGAAACAGAGTGCATCACCATCACTGCGTCGGTGGGCCAAGAAGAAACACCTCCAGATGTAGAGATAGCGCTGCTGATGCTCATTGCCCACCACTATGTACGCCGCCAAGGGGTGGCCGAAGGGGGCGTCCTTCAAGAGGTGCCTATGGGTGTGGAAATGCTGCTGGAACCGTACCGAATCCACGCCGTGGGGTGAGCTATGGACATAGGTAAAAAGTGGGATTTGGTCACCCTGGAATGGTGGGAAAAGGGCGCACGCACTGAATCCGGCGCAACCCCACAAGGATGGCAGCCTGAAACAGACCCTATATGGGCCGAAGTGGAGCAGCTGCGCGGACGCACCCTCTTTGCCGCCCAAGAAGCCAACGCCGAAACCACCGCTCGTATTCGTATCTGGTACCGGGCTGACATCGCCGCCGCCACGGGCAAAACCTTACGGCTACGACATGGCGATATGACCTACCAACTGGAGGGCCGCCCGATCGACCTAGGCGGACGCCGCACAGAACTGGAGTTGATGTGCCATGAGTGGGTTTGATTGGCAGGTTCAGGGTGTCCACCTGCAGGAAATGCAGCGCGAGCTAAAGGCGCTGGAAGACAACATCAAAGAGCGTGCCATACGGGCAGGCTTGGTGTCAGTGGTAGCCCCGGTTAAGCGCACCGCCAAAAGCGAAGCGCCCTCGGATAGCGGCGATATGGCTCGAGCCATTGGTCACCGCAATATCAACAAGCGGCAACGGAGCCGCTTGGGCTTGAAGGCTGGCGAGGTGGGGGTGCTGGTGGGTACCAACCGTCGCATTAACGGCCGCTGGCAAGGCCGTAAAGGGATGTGGCAAGAGCAGGGCACAGAGCATATGGAAGCTAACCCTTTCCTGTGGCCCGCTATGCAGCAGCATCAAAGTGGCGTGCCCGGACGTTTCTACAAAGGGCTTTCCAATTATCTGGATAGACAGCGCACCAAAGGGGCCATTACGTGATTGATAGCATCATTACCGCACTCAGCGCCGCAGGCATTACCGCAGCCCCCAGCAATGAAGCCGATCCCAGTCGCGCCGATACAGTGCCTGGGTTGGTTGCATTGGTAGATCCCGTTGTCAGCAGCGCTCTATGGCCGCTCAACCTTCCGGCGGATGCCCCCGGCACTAACGGCGTTTACAACCTGGCAGGGCAAAGCGGCATCGAGGTAGACGGCTATCGCCTGGGGCGAGTCGACACCTACGTACTCAGCTTGCGGTCACCTGAGTTCGACCCGCTGCGCACCATGAGCACACAACTGATTGAGCGTGTCGCCGCGCAAAGTGGCAGTGAAGGGTGGGAGATTACCGACGCCGCCACCGATTATGAGTACGACCAGCGGCAATATCGTGCCCACTTCGAGCTACAAGCCACCAGTCTCGCCATGTCCGCGCCCGCACTACCTGCCGCCTTTGTGCATCCAGTACAAGCCACGGTCACGCCCAATGGACTGGAAACCATGCAGGTACGTCAGACGGTCAGCGAGCATATCGCAGTCGTTCTTGTGGCCGAGCAAGCTGAAGTAGTGATGAAACGAAAAGCCATAGAGGGTGCACTGCTTGGTCTAAACAGCTCACCTCACGGCGTCGCTCCTCTGGAGTACGCAGGGGGGCAGCGTGTGGCGGTTTCCGGCAGCCACGTCTATTGGCGTGAGCTCTACCGATATGACCGCTTGATTCGCGGCTGATTAAAACCCTGTCCCATCCACCCGCTGAACGCGGTTTTTTTATGCCTGGAGGATCCCCCATGCCGAGCAATGGAGGCCGCTACGTCATTCGTGACGGTAAGCGTGAGCTAGTGCAGCGCACCAAGCCCACAGCCACAAAGTACGCGAAAGCGCCCAATTCAAACCCAGCTACCGCACCGGTTAAAAACGAAAAGGCTGCACACAAGGCCACCAAGTCAGCCATGCAAGAGGTGAAAGATAATGAGTGATGGAAAGAGCTGGCGAATCCTGACCGTCGCCGCCGTCGTCGAGGAGGAGTACGGCGTTACCCCCGAAGATCTATCTGAAGCCGTTTACTTTGATGTGATGACCAGGGAATCACCTGGTGTTTACCAAGGCGATACCGCCGAGCGTGAAAGGGTTCGTCCAGGCTTTGGCAACTATGAACAGATCAACGTGGCGCCCTATGCCACCCGACAAATCCGTGTGCCGTATTCCGGATCTGGAACGCCAGGTGTGCCGCCTTCCTTCTGGCCGCTCATGTTGTGCAGTGGACACAGCGAAACCATCGATCTTACCGAAGGCAATGAAAAGGTCATTTACGAGCCGGTATCCAGGAATTTCAGTTCTGTGTCGCTGCTATGGTGGTCGGATAATGACGAGCTGCAGGTATTGCCCGGTGTGCGCGGTACCGTCACACGTACTACTGACGCCAAGGCTATGCCGTACTTTGATTTCAGCGTTACCGGCCTGTATCAGCGGCCAAGGCTTGAAGCTCCGCCAGCTGGCGCCTCGAAAGCTCCACAAGCAGGCGAGCTCCCCATTAACAAGCAGAACAGCACGTTCACGTTGTTCGGCTACCAGGCCCGCATGCAGTCCTGGTCGTTCGATATGGGTGGTCAGGTTGAGCACCGAAACCTCGTCAACTACGAAGGGGTTCATATCACCGATCGCCGCGCCTCAGGCCAGGTCAACATTGAAGCGCCACGCATCGATGAGTTCAATATTTTTGAGAAGATTGAATCCCATAACGGCACCGTGATTGAGCCTGTGACCTTTACCCAGGGGAATACGCTGGGGAACATCATTGATTTTGAAGCGAACCGCGTGCAGCTCTCGAATTTTCAGGAAACAGAAAGCCAGGGGTTAACCCATAACACCATGGATACACGCCTGTTGCCTGCGGATACCGGAGACGCCGATTACCGCTACGTTTTCCGCTAACTCCTAAACAAACCATTAACACCATAGACCTCGTCGCCCCACGGGCGGCCTCATTGTCAGCACCACGAAAAGGGGCACACCATGTCATTCAAAATTACCGATGCTGAATCCATTACGGTTCCCGTGCCTTACACAGATCCCTTGAAAGGTGCGAGAGAGTTCAAGGCCACCTGGAAGCTGCACCCTTGGAAAGAGTACCGGGCTATTGTGGATGCGCAGCAGGCGGGTCAAAAAACCGATGAAGACCTTCTGGAAGACCTAATCGCCCTGGAAGGAATCAAGGACTCCGAATCAGGTGAGGAGATCAAACACTGTCAAGAGCTGGTTGACGCAGCAATGAGCGTGACGTTCATTCGTCGCCCGCTGATTCTGTCATGGTTTGCTGCACAAGAAGGGCGTAGTCAGGCCGCGGCAAAAAACTAACCGGCGCTGGTCAGTGGTGGGCCAGTGGCCCGGCGCCCAGGGATCAACGGAAAAAAGACGCGGATCGCTGGGGGTTGAAGAATGCCGACATACCCGAAGCGCCCAAACATTACGAAGTATGGGAAGAACACTGGCCAGCGCTGGAACTTTTTCTCGCCATGCGCACCCAGTGGCGCACGGCCACAGGCATGGCAGGCGGGCAACGCCTTGGGATCGACTACACCTCGCTCTATGGCCACCCCAAATTTGCCCACCTGGATTACGACGAGCAAGACAAACTGCTCGCGCAGATCCAGCACATCGAAGCGGGCGCGCTCGCAGCGTTTAATAATCAAAGCCACCTAGCCGAGCAGGAAGCGGAGCAGCAGGCTCAGGTAACGAAGATCATCGAGAAACGTACCGAGCTGCGTTACCTGCAGGAAGAGCAGCAACGCAACAACGTGCGAGTGCTTATGAAAGTGATGGATCTGCCGGCCAACAGGAGTGATGGGGTGTTTGTGGCGAGTAGTTAATAGTACTACCCATGGAACATTTAGCCGACGTGGTAGTAATCAAGCACCATAAATTGGGCTGGATGGTGCTCAGCACTAAGTTCTTCACTGGCTTTAACTCGTTACAGTCCAACTAATTAGTAATGCTGCTTTGGTCGCGGGTGAAATTACTAAAGCGCTTTAAACCCAATCGATTTATGGATTCTGAAATGATGATGCATTGAGGCGGGTTCTTGGTCGGTAGTCTGACGTTATCGCTACGGCTAAGATCGATGGAAAAAACAAACCTCCGCCGAGGGGCAACTCGGCGGAGGTTCTGATCAATTCCCCATGAATGAGCATGGAGACGATGTATGGATAATTATAGGCGTAGTGGCGGCAAAACGCGACTGCGCGTAGGAGGTCGCATGTCTGAGAAAGGTGCAGATAGAGCCGGGTTGCTTCTATCAGTTGCAGCCAATATTGCGGCAATTTTGATAGGAGCTGCTGCTTTAGTCGCAGCCATAGGCTGGGCTATTTGATGTAATGGAGAGAATGACCCATTCATCATTTTATGAATGCATGGATTGGAAGGCTAGGAGATCACTGCTATGTTAAAAAGTAAGTTTAGGTCGTTTGCACCCAGTATAATTTGGTGTAGGATGAGCTTCCTCAAGGAATATGATTTTATAAAGATTGCAGCGAAAATTGCTTAAGACACTGATATTAAATAGGAATATGGCCTCTATCTGAGGGCGAAGAAATGAAAACTATCCAGAAGACCAGTATTGGTTTTGCTATTGGCATGCTGACAAGCTTGGCAAGCGGCGTTGGATCAGCTTCAACAACAGTTGTAGATCTCAATACATCAAGAACTACTGTTGTTCAACAGTGTTATTCTGCAGCTAAAACAAGGCGCTATACTGCTTTTTATGAGTCAGTCCGACGCAGTGCTCATAGGGCTCATCGGTTAGCGCAGCTGTATGAGGCTGATGCATATCGGCTGTCTCAGCTTGAAAGCGGCGTGATAATCGATAGTGAGCCTTACACAGGTATGGTTCATTCTCTACGTGAAGTTGAAAATCAGATTAAAGAAATTCTACAAGATGTTGACCCCGCTTTTGCGAAAGAAGCCGGTTTGCTCGAGTTGCGCAGGAACTTAGCACTAGCTCGCTCCAATGCAGTAACTGCTGAGCGCATGGCATGGCAGACTTCGGCGGTACCTGAAATTTCCGAAGGTAAAACCTCTGGAGAAGCATTAGCTGCAGCCGCTGAGTACATTACAAATAGAATTGTATAAACGGGTGGCGAATGAGGTCTGGTTCAAAAAAGCACGTAGATGTTTCTTTTCATCCCAAAACGAAACATCTGTTTGAAGAGTTTTCAAGAGATTTTCCAGACCTTCTTGCAAGCTTGGAGACTGATTTCACCGATTATATGATGTATATAATTGGTAAATCTGATTACATACCAAACAGATTTGGTAAGTTCGAGCCTTATAGAAAACCTAACGTCATTGCCTCATCTGGGCTAATGCACATACATATTTGCGTGCCTCCTCGTACAGGATTCACTTCAAATTACCTTGCGCAAAGAGTATGCCGCATAGATGAGCCGCATGCAGATGCTGCATTGGTGTATGCGCAGCATGCATATGATGAAGAAAAATATTGCATTTTGGCTCTTTTATATCCTCATGCGCATGCTAAGGGAAATGAAGACGATTTGATTCAGTTTTTAGCGCGATTAGCGCGTGAGTTTAGGGAAAATTAGTCTTGTATATATAAACACTATAACCCCGCCCAAGCGGGGTTTTTAATGCCCGGTCACTAAACCCCTGTAATTCCAAACAGGCCAACCGACCCCCTTTAGAAGCAACCGCAACGCCACCATAATAGACAGGCAGCTTGACGCCTGCGCCTTCATGGGCCACCATTCTATTACCGCTGCAAAATCAGTGGTTCGGGTTTGGTCGCTCGATTTGTAGAAGGCGCAGCAATAGCGCTCAACAGCGCTTTTTTTATGCCTGTTATGGCGGGCTGCGTGGGGACACCTTCGGGTGTGCCGGTTTCCTTCTACACCGGTCGACCAACCCTGCGCAGTTCGCCTCCATCTTTTTGGTCGAAGTGGTGGCGAACCTTCATTTAAGTAGAAGGGGATCATCATGACAGCTGTTGCCACTACCCAGATTACCGCTAACCCTGAAGCCTTTATTAAAACGGTTCAGGGCGCTTTGCGTACTACGTCACTTAAAGTTGCCGAGGCATTCGGCAAGAACCATCGTGACGTGCTTCGCAAGATTGATAACCTCGATTGCAGCCATGAATTCGCGTCAGCGCATTTTTGCGCTCACGAAGAAACCATTCAGGCTGGCGCTGTTAAACGCCGCTCCAAAGTAGTTGAAATGGACAAAGACGGTTTCATGTTCTTGGTGATGGGCTTCACCGGGCAGAAGGCAGCCCAAGTGAAAGAAGCCTACATCAACGCTTTTAACTGGATGTCCGAGAAGCTAGGTCGCACCGTAACACCCGACGAGCGTGCAGGCCTACGCGCTGCCGTCACCATGCTCACCACCAAACGCGGCTTAATGCACAGCGCCGCCTACTGCCTGGTGCATCACCGGTTCAACGTCGATCACATCGATGAGCTAAGCCCCGAACAGCTGCCGGAAGCGGTCGAGTACATTCACCGGATGGCGCTGGAAGGTGATTACCTGGGCAAGCAAACACTGCCCGCACCCGTAGCGGAAA
>TARA_R110002051_G_scaffold70936_2_pt1 | contig 14825 bp, 16 predicted proteins | sample TARA_R110002051 | Tara Oceans TARA_R110002051 (sample SAMEA4397023) | marine metagenome | biome: Polar Biome; feature: [MES] marine water layer (ENVO:01000295) within the mesopelagic zone...; material: water (ENVO:00002006), including particulate matter (ENVO:01000060) such as......
CGTTAGTTTTGGCCGGCGATTGTGCAACAGGTTCAAAAACCCGTCCGAGCGCGTCAACCTGTCAACCCGCACAACGTCGGCCAATTGCAGGAAGACGATGAACACGACGGACAGTTGAACAAGTTCATAGGTGCCTTTGAGTGGCGCGTTGAACAAACCCCGCGCCACCACGTCGATATTGAGGATCGCCACCAACCCCAGAACCGAAACGGTCCCGACTGCGTTGGCGGCTATTGCTAAGGCGTTGGCGACCGCAGAGAGGCCGGCGAGTGCAGACTTGAGCATAATCCGGGCCCCTTTCCGAGGTCGCGCAGGTTTTATGGTTGGGCCCAGTCACGGACACCGGTGAATCCGGCGGCACCAAGCTTGGCGAGATAGGCCTCAAGCATTTCGGTGCCTGCTTCGCCGTTACTGTTGAGCGTTTCGGACCATTCCTGCGCGATATTCGGCATGGCGTTGGCCCAAGCTGCGCGATCTTCGTCGGAGACATCGATGATGGTTCCGCCTGCTGCCACATAGGCGGCTTCGGATGCGGCGGCACGGTCCATCGCGATGCCTGCCAAACGGTCACGGTAATCGACGGCGACGGCTTGCAAGGTGGCTTTGACCTCGTCGGGCAGACCATCCCAGTAGTCTTTGTTCACTGTCACGGTTTTGGAATTCACGGCGCCCAGATCAGCGCGCAGCATGTATGGTGCGACTTCGGAAATCTTGAATGTCGCGGCCGCCTCTGGCCAAAGCATCGCAGCATCCACCAGTCCGGTTTGGAGCATGTTGTAAAAATCGGTCAGACCGCCGCGGACGCCAGCGGCATCTTCGATACCTTCAAGATACCGCAAATTCATGCCGGCACCTGCGACTTTTTTACCCTCCAGATCGGCCAAGCTGCTTACAGGGGTCGTGGAAAAGACTTGATAGCTGTTCAACACAACGCCTGTCGCCAAGTAGACTTGGTTTTGGGCGGCAAATTCATTTTGCATCGCGGGAAATTCGCGCGCGATTTCGTCTACAGCGCGCGCCACGGCACGTGCATCGGATGAAACGAAGGGTGTCACGGATGCGAGGCCTTGGCTGGGCAGTTTTGAGGAGTGGAAAATTGTCGTAACGATACCGATATCGCCCAGGCCCAGCTGCACGCCTTCCAGCACGCCCTTGGGTTTGACGATGGAGCCGCCGTAGTTTTCCTGCCAACTCATCTGATAGTTGCCAGTTTCGGCGAGCCTTCGGTCAACTTCGGGAATGAAGAAGTTGGTAAATTCGCTGACCCAAAGCGCGCGCGCCGGATAGCCATCGATCACAACAGCAGAAATGGATTCTTGTGCCATCAACGGCAGCGCGGTCATTGTCGCCAAGGCGGCGCCCATCAGGCTGCGTTTTGTCCAGTTAATCATTTGTTTTCCTCCCAGAAAGTCGGGCATCTGGCCCGTGTTATTTGCTAGTTCGTTTTCACCCAATTTACCGTCAGGTCCGTACCTGCGGCTTCGAACAGTTTTGCGATTGCGCAGAATTTTGCGGTCTCTTGGCCCACCCTTGTCAGGTCTTCCTGACTGGCGGAGGTCGTGCAATTGACCGTGAGGGTCATTGCGGGAAACGGCACGTCGATCTCTTCCTCCATGAGAACGCCGCGTCGGTCGAATTGGCAGTTGGCGTCAATTGTCACAACGCCCAGATCCACACCTAAGCGGTGCGCGTTTTTGTGGCCGATCACATTGGTGCAGGCGATCAAAGCAGTCATCGCGGTCTCGGTCGGGGTTGGCCCCATATTGGTGCCGCCGCGTTCAACGGGTTCGTCGATCACGACGTTCAGGTCGCGCAGGGGGATTTCGGTGCGGGCATGTGTCGGGCATTGCGCGGTGGTGCGATACGTGACGACGGTTTTCATCTTGATGGCCATTGGGGTCCTTTCCTTCAGGCGAAGCTGCAAACTTTTTCAAATGGAAAGCGCGGCAATTTTTGAAACAATGCCGTTTCATCAGCGTAGCCAATGTTGCACAAAAAGTTGGATTTCAGAGACGTGCCTGCGAAAAACTCTTGGTCAACAATTGCGTTTGAAAAACCCGACATCGCGCCAATATCCAGACCAAGCGCACGGGCGGCGATCATAAAGTAGGCACCCTGAAGCGTGCCATTGCGATACGCGGTATCTGAACAATATTCCGGATTGCCGTCAAACAGGTGGCGCCGGTCTTCGTGCGGAAAAAGAAACGGCAGTTCTTTCCAAAAATCCATGTCATGCGCAATGATGGCCGTTACTGGCGCACCCATCATTTTACCCACATTCTGCGGCTTGAGCGATTTGGCCAGACGTGCCTTACCTTCAGGTGTTTTCACAAATACAAAGCGGGCCGGCAGCGTATTCATGCTGGTCGGGCCGTTGATTGTAATGTCGTATAGTTCTTCCAAAAGCCCCTGCGGAATTGGTTTGTCCGTCCACGCATAGTGCGAACGCGCGTCACGCAAAATCAGATCGATAGCATCGTCCGACAAACGATCAATCCGGCTGCGCAAATCACGGTGATCGACCTGTGCTTTGGCTCGTAGCGTTTCTAGTTCTTTTCCGGTTGGCGCGTTCATTCGGCGGCCAACGAAGCGGTATAGTCTTTTTCGTCGACGACAGGATTAGAGCAGATGCCAATGCTTTCGATCTCGATATCAATAATCTCTCCGGGCACTAGCCAACGCGGATTGGGTTTTTTGGCGTGCCCAACACCCGGTGGTGTGCCCATTGCGATCAGATCGCCGGGCTCAAGCGTGGTATATTGTGAAATCGTTGCAATGGTTTGCGCAACCGACCAAATCATGTTGCCAGTGTTGGACGATTGCAAAATCTCGTCGCCGACGCGGCTTTCGATCTTAAGACCGCTAGCACCTGCGGGTACTTCGTCAGGGGTGACGACGTATGGCCCGATCGCCCCTGTATTGTCGAAGTTTTTACCGGGCGTCCATTGGTGTGTCTTGCGCTGATAATCCCGTACTGATCCGTCGTTGAAGACAGTATAACCAAACACATGGTCTAGCGCGCGGGCCTCGGAGATATGACGACCGCCCGTGCCGATCACGATCATCAGTTCGGCCTCGTAATCCAAATGGTCCGAACATGTTGGGCGCACCAGAGGGGCGCCTGCCGCCATAATTGAATTCTTACCACGCATGAACAACGCGGGATAATCGGGGATGTCATAACCCCCTTCTTTGATGTGATCGGTATAGTTCAGACCAAGACAAATAATCGTACCGGGCTTTGCAACGGGCAATGCCGGTGTGATCGAGGACAGGTCCACGCGCGGCGCACCGGCCATTTGCGCGGACAGTGATTCGACAAGCGCAGGCGACTTTATCAAACCCATCAAATCGTCACCTACAGCGGCGTTTAACGCCGTAAGGTTAACGGCTTTTTCCCCATCTACAGCGAATACCGAAGTACCGTTCAATGTTTTGCCTACCATAAGTTTCATCAATGCTATCCTTGCCAGTTTCGATAATTTCTGCCTACTATAATAACGGTTGTCAATAAATATCGATATTTTAGAGGAAACTGAAATGGTAGCTTGGTCGGATTACAAATCAGACGCGAAACGTCGCGGCGCTCTTGCGCTTGAACTATATGTCGCGCAAAGCACACCTGCGAAGGCCCCCGAGGACGTCAAAGCCGCCTTGCACGATCACCTTGCATACCAAGCCAAACTGGAGGCCGCGGGGCAGCTTGCGTTGGCGGGACCGATGTCGGACGACACGGGCGAACATATGCAAGGCTTTGGTCTGATTATTTACCGCGCCGATAGCTTGGAAGCCGCGCGCGCCTTGGCAGAAAATGACCCGATGCATCAATGCGGTGCGCGCAGCTTTACGTTGCGGCGCTGGATGATAAACGAAGGGTCGTTGACCCTGTCGGTCGGATTATCGACGCAGACTGTTTCTTTGACTTAAATCGCTTTATAGGTGCGGACCATGAATTTGATCGATGACACCGGCACAAAAGAATCCTCTGCGACGCGGGGCGCTTATCTGACTTTGCGCAACATGATTTTAACCGGCCAGCTACCCGCGGGTCAAAAATTAAAGATTGAACAGCTGCGCAATGTCCTTAAGACGGGCGCGTCACCGGTGCGCGAGGCGCTTAGTTTGCTGACATCGGACATGCTGGTCGAGCGCATTGACCAGCGGGGTTTCCGCGCTGCACCTGTTAGCAAAGCCAATTTTGAAGAAATTCTTTCGCTACGCTGCACGCTTGAAGATCTTGCGTTGCGCCAATCCATCGCCAAACCCTCGGCTTCTTGGGAAGAGCGGCTGGTTCTGACACACCATCACATGAAAAAAGCTGCAGGTCAGGACACGGCAGTTTTTGAAGAGGCTCACAAGATTTTTCACATGGCGTTACTCGCCAACAGCGGATCGCCGATGCTCGAACGCTACTGTGCCCAGCTTTATGATCTTAACATCCGCTACCGATATCTTGCGGCAGCCAGCAGCAGCTACAAAAGCCGTGATGTTTCAGCCGAGCACGCAGAAATTCTGGAGGCTGCCGTACAACACGACGCGCAGGCTGCCTCTGCAAGCTTGCTCAACCACTATCGGCGGACCGGAGATTATCTGTCAAAAAGTTTGGATGTCTGAAATATCTTTTTAACGATTTAATTGGACGCTAGTATAAAATATCGATATTAATTCGGTGACGACTCTTTTTTGTTGGAGACGATATGCAGCGAAACCGCTTCCTGGGGGACCTTCTGTCCCAACTTTTTGACCCGCGCAGCTTGATACGGGCCAAGGATGATAAGCGCGACATCTACGTTTTGTGTCGTGCGTTGATGTCTGCCGAGGGCGAAGTATCAGGGCTGCGGCTCGCCACGACAATCCTTGCGCGCTATGCGGCCCTGCAAACCGAGGATAAAACTGCGTTCTTTAAATTTTTGAATTCTGAATTCGATGTTGATGCAAAAGAAATCGTCCGTTTGGCGACAGACTATGCGGACGCGCCGAGTACGGAGTTGTTCAGCAAGCTGTCGGCTGCTGCGGAACCCAAAAGGCAAGAACTATTGCGCCGACTAAATCAGCCGTTCGGCGCGACCGCTGTGTTGGTGGCGATGCGCGTTGATCTTCTCAAGCTATTAAAAGATCACCCCGATCTCGCACGGACAAACTTTGACTTTGTGCACTTGCTACGCAGTTGGTTCAACCGCGGATTTTTGGTGTTGCGGAAGATCAATTGGGACACGCCTGCCCGCATCCTAGACAAGATAGTTGCGTACGAGGCCGTGCATCAGATCAGCGACTTGGACGATTTACGCCGGCGGCTTTACCCCCCCGACAGGCGCTGCTTTGCGTTCTTTCATCCAGCTATGCCTGACGAGCCCCTTATTTTTGTAGAGGTTGCTCTTACGGAAGAAATCCCTAAGTCCATCGATGCGGTGTTATCCAACAACCGCACGCCGCTTGAAGCAGATCAGGCAAAGGTCGCAGTGTTCTATTCGATCTCAAATTGCCAGAAAGGTCTGACAGGGATCAGCTTTGGCAATCTGTTGATCAAGCAAGTCGCCGCGGAGTTGGCGCTGGAATGCCCGCAAATTGATGCCTACGTGACGTTGTCGCCTATTCCAGGGTTGAACACGTGGTTGCAGACACAGAGAGATGATCCGGTCCATGGCCCGATTGCGTCTGCGGTGCTCAATTCTGCAGCACAACCTCAAGACGTGCGCGTGATGGCGGCGCGGTATTTGATGGATGCCAAGCGAAGCGATGGCCTGCCGCTTGATCCGGTCGCGCGTTTTCACATTGGCAACGGTGCCGAAGTTCATGCGGTACATGCCGGCGCTGACACGTCGGCAAACGGGGCCGCGCAATCAAGTGGTGCGATGGTAAGCTATCGATACGATCTGACCCAAACAGAGCGAAACCACGAAGCGTTTGCTGTCTCTTCAACTATCACCGCATCGCGCGCGGTGCACGCCTTGTTGACAGCGGTGCGCGCGCCAAAAACCAAGGAGCCAATTTCGTGAGCAATACGCTTTATGACGCACTCATCGCCCCACATGCCGATGTTGACCGGTCATTTCTGCAATGTGATGATGCAACAGAGCAGACCTTTTCAGAATTTGTGCGCCGCGCCGCACAGCTTGCGCATGTATTGGTCGCAGCGGGCGTCACGCCCGGTGATCGCGTTTTTGTGCAAGCCCCAAAGGTGTCCGACACCATCGCGCTTTATGCCGCTTGCGTGCAAGCTGGTGCCGTCTATTTGCCGCTGAACACGGCTTACACACAAGCAGAGCTAGCCTATTTTATCGCAGACGCTACCCCGCGTGTTGTTGTCTGTGATGGCAACGACGAAACGGCAATGCAGGACCTGTGTCGCGGGCAAAATGTTTCCGTTTTGACACTTGAAACCGGTGGAAAAGGCAGCCTAGCCACCGCAGCGGATGCCGCATCGACACACTTTGAAACGGTTGCCCGCGGACCCGACGATTTAGCCGCACTTTTGTATACGTCGGGCACAACCGGACGCTCGAAGGGCGCGATGTTATCGCACAACAACCTTTTGTCAAACGCCCGCTCGCTGACCGACCTTTGGGAGATCACATCCAAAGACCGATTGATCCACGCACTGCCAATCTTTCACACCCACGGCCTGTTTGTTGCAATGAACACAAGTCTACTGGCCGGTGCCAAAGTGCGTTTCATGGCATCGTTCAACCAAGATGCAATCATTTCAGAGTTGCCAAAATCAACACTGATGATGGGTGTTCCGACGTTCTATACGCGTTTGTTGAACGATGCGCGCATGACGAAAACACTGTGCGAAAACATGCGGTTATTTGTATCTGGATCCGCTCCGTTGCTTGCGGAAACCCACACGATGTTTGAAAACCGTACTGGGCACCGCATACTGGAACGATACGGCATGACGGAAACCAACATGATTACCTCCAACCCGTATGCTGGCGAACGTCTGGCTGGAACTGTCGGGTTCCCGCTTGCCGGTACCGAGGTCATCATCACGGATGCAGTCAGCGGCGATCCATGTCCTGCAGGTGAAATCGGGGTCATCGAGGTGCGGGGTGACAATGTTTTTCAGGGCTATTTGAACATGCCCGAGAAAACGCGAGAAGAGCTACGAGATACCGGATTTTTCATCACCGGTGACTTGGGCATCCAGTCTGCGGATGGGCGGATCAGTATTGTGGGGCGTCAAAAAGACCTGATTATCGCGGGTGGCAACAATATTTATCCCAAAGAAATCGAAGATGCGATCAATGATGTTGACGGAGTGATGGAAAGCGCTGTGTTCGGCGTGCCACATCCTGATTTTGGTGAAAGCGTCTTGGCGGCAGTCGTTCTGGAGCAGGATGCCACGATCAACGGCGACACGGTTGCCGCGAAAATTGAACCTTTGTTGGCACGCTTTAAACACCCGCGTCGCTACATCATGGTTGATGCGCTTCCGCGTAATACGATGGGCAAAGTTCAAAAAAATGTGTTGCGAGAGACATATTGCGGCTAGCCTGTAGCGAGCCGCGTTAAAAAGCCGCTTTGAAAGAGGCGGAAACAATCGGCAACAATACCAAAACCATCTGGGAGGATGACATGAAAACGATCACACGGACGGCCGCTTTAGGTCTTATGCTGGCGTCAACGGCTGCAATGGCGCAAGAAGTGCCCGGCCCCGAAGTCAACTGGAGCTTTTCTATGTGGGGCAATCCTCGTGCGCTTTCTGCCGGTATGGAGGCAGTTGCGGACCGCGTCGAGGAGGCCACGGGCGGTAATTTCAAGATTGAAATTTTCTATGGCGGCCAACTGTCGGGGTCACGCGAGAATCTTGATGGACTTCAATTGAATGCCTTTGAAGGTGCCGCGATCTGCAACTTCTACCACCCGGGCAAAAACCCCGCGTGGATGGTGTTTTCTTTGCCGTTCTTGCCGCTTGGCGACCCTATGGTCGATAAATACGTGCGCACCAAGATGTTTGAAAATCCTGCAATCGTCGCTGATATGGCCGCATGGAATGCCATTCCATATATGTCCGGCTTGCTGCCGCAATACGAAATTCTTGGCAAAGGCGATGCCCCACTAGAGTTGTCGGACTGGGCCGGTCTGCGTGTGCGTGCGGGTGGCGGTCTGGGAAGTGCGATGGAAGTGCTCGGCGCGACCAAGCAGACTTTGCCTGCGGGCGAGACGTCAACGGCGTTCCAACGTGGCGCACTTGATGCTGCGGCCTTCCCTTACACATATGCACATGTTTCCTTTGGTATCTCTGAAGAGGCGGACTGGTTCACATCCAATCTGGCCCCCGGCACGTCAGAATGCGGTTGGGTGTTTAACAAAACCGCCTATGAGGCGCTGCCAGAGCAGTATCAGACGCTCTTGATGGATCTGCGCGACATGGGCATGGATGTCGAGCAAGCCGCCTATGCTACGCAGGACGAGAAGAACCTGCCAATCTTCCGCGAGACAATGCAAGAGATCGTCTACACCGACGCCCAGCTTGCGGAATTCCGTGAAAAAGCCGGCAAACCTGTATGGGATGCTTGGATTGCAGATAATCAGGACAAGTTCGACGCGCAGGGCGTGTTTGACGCGATCTTCGCCTACGCTGACGAAGCCGCAGCGCAGTAAGTGATCTGACTTGGGTCCGGCCCCCCACCGCGTGGGCCGGACTTTTCTATTTTGACGCAAACAAGGATCATTTATGGCACATCGAACCGACGCGGACGCGACCCTTTTGGGCCGAATGCACCGCGCCTTTATTCCCGTTGAAGATTTTGCAAACTTTCTGGCCGCCTGCGCAATCATAATGTTGATGGTGTTGGGGGTGCTGCAAATCGTACTCCGGACGGTGTTTAATAACCCTATTTCAGGCTATATTGACCTTGTTGAGCTTTCGATGGCGAGTATGGCGTTTCTGGGCGCGTCGTATTGCCAGCGCTTAGGCAGCCACGTGCGCATGGAATTATTAATCGGACGCCTGAAGGGCCGGTCTCTTTGGGCATTTGAGGCTTTGGGAACCGCGCTTGCGATGTTTATCATCGGCGTGCTCATTTACTATAGTTACGGGCACTTTTTGCGATCCTACACGCTAGGCGACACCACGATGGACGCAGAATTTCCGATTTGGCCTTCAAAGCTGCTGGTGCCCGTCGCGTTTTCGATCTGGTTCATACGTTTGGGTCTTCAGTTAATTGGGGCACTTCGATTGGTGATATACCCCGACGCAACGCCCGTGGCCGTTGTGGTGGCAAAAGATGTGGCCGAACAGGCTCAAGACGAGATTGACGAAATCATGGGTGGCACCGCAGATCTTTCTGGTCCGGAGGGTCGCGCATGATTATCGGTATTGGCATGTCGAACCCGTTTCTTGTCGGCATCATCACATTGGGTCTGCTACTCGGGCTGATACTTATTGGTGTGCGGGTGGTTTTTGCGGCTGCAATCGTTGGCCTGTTGGGGCTGGTTGAGTTGCGTGGTTGGGGCCCTGCGGCTGGCATCATCGGCACAATCCCGCACGCCAAATCATCAACCTATGCCCTTAGCGTGCTGCCGATGTTCATCTTTATCGGCTTTTTGGCATTCCATGCTGGCATGACCCAACAGTTATTTGATGCGGCCCGTAAATGGCTGGGCTGGCTGCCCGGTGGCCTTGCTGTTGCGACAGTTTTCGCCACCGCCGGCTTTGCTGCGGTGTCTGGTGCCTCGACGGCCACGGCCGCGGTGTTCAGTCGTGTCGCTATCCCAGAGATGTTGAAATACGGATATGATCGCCGCATGGCTGCGGGTGTTGTGGCCTCGGCAGGCACCCTTGCCACGCTGATCCCGCCTTCGGCCATATTGGTGATTTACGCGATCATCGTTGAACAATCCGTTGGTAAGCTGCTTCTCGCGGGCTTCTTACCGGGGATTTTTTCGGCCTTCGTTTATGCGGGTATTATTGTTGTGTGGGCTATGATGCGCCCTGGATCGGCGCCGTCTGTGTCCGGCTTTACGTGGGGCGAGCGGATGCGAACCCTGCCCGGCATCACACCGATATTCCTGGTTGTGGTCATCGTTATGTCGGCCATCTATGGCGGCTGGGCGACCCCCACGGAGGCTGGCGCGCTGGGCGCGGCAGTTGTGTTTGTGCTTGCGCTTATCCGCGGGACACCGTTGTCGGCGATCAGGGGGTCGTTGATGGAATCCGCCAAGCTGACGGTGATGATCTTTTCGCTGATCTGGGGCGTGCTGATCTTTGTGCGTTTCCTTGGGTTTTCCGGTATCCCGGGTGCATTCACCGAATGGGTTGTGAACCTTGATGTCGCGCCGATGACCATCATGATCTGCATCCTGCTGGCCTATGCGGTTTTGGGCATGTTCATGGATGCCATTGGTATGTTGCTGTTGACCCTGCCCGTTGTTTATCCGGCAGTAATGGCGCTAGGTTTTGATCCTATCTGGTTTGGCATTATTGTGGTCAAAATGGCAGAGGTCTGTCTGATTACACCGCCCATCGGTCTCAATTGTTTTGTGGTAAACGGGGTCCGACCGGATATTCCGCTTGGTGACATTTTCCGAGGTGTCGCGTTGTTCTTTATCGCCGATGTGATCACCATCGCCGCCTTGCTGATGTTCCCCGAGATCGTCACATGGCTTCCGAACTTTGATTTTGAAGCGTGGTGGTCCGGTCTGTGGGCCGCCACCCAATAGGAACCTGATCATGCGACTTCAAACATCCCTACCGCTGGAGAAAGCGACCTTCATCATAGCCGAGGCGTTACGGTTGGGACGTGACGCCAGCCTTTTGCCACTGACGGTTGTTGTATTGGACACAGGCGGCAGAATGGTCGCGATGCAATCCGAAGACGGGTCAGGCTTGATCCGTTTTGAAGTCGCCTTTGGGAAAGCATACGGCGCGCTAGGCATGGGCATCTCAAGCCGGTTGATCCGCGATAGATTGGCAGAGCGCCCGACATTTCAAGCAGCACTTGCGTCAGCATCAAACGGCCGTTTTATCCCTGTTCCTGGCGGTGTATTGGTGGAAACCGCAGACGGGATCACGCTTGGTGCGGTGGGGGTCAGCGGGGATACCTCTGACAAAGATGAATACTGCGCGATCATGGCTATCAAAGCCGCTGGATTTGCGCCCGAACCAGCAAACCCGAACCCCGATTGGCGCAGCTCGTCGCTGTCTGACCACTATCCGGCTTCGACGTAAATCGCATGATCAATATGGCGGTGCGTCACTTGCAGTCTCGGCAAACCGGCATCCGCCGCATCGACCAACTGGAACGTCGATTGTCCGTCAAAGGCAGCTGGCACGATCATACAGCGCACAAAACTGGTCACACCGGTGTCTTGCAATGCAACTGCCCGCACCGGCGTTTGCGCAGGCTCGAACCAACTGTCGCCGACAGTCATGGTTCGTGTGCTGTCCTGCGCTTCGATCCCAAGCGCCCCGCGCACCAAATGACGAAACCCCGCGCCACTGTGGGTGTGTCGGTGCGCGATGGCACCAACCGGAAAGCAAACTTCGTCGATGCGCATCAACGCCCGTCGCGCTGGCAGTGCTACGCTTTGATGGGCAATAATGAACGGGCCACTCAAGGGAGCGACCGACAGCACAAAGATCAGATCAGCGTTCGGGTTTACGCCAACGCAAACCGATCCCGCCGGATGAGCAGCGTCCAAGTTCGGCAAAGCAGTCCAACTGACAGCGCAAACGATTGTTTCACTTTTCAACTCGTGCTGGCGCGTCGTGATCGACATATACATTGGGCGGCCTCTGCATTGTTTTCGAAAAATCATACCACAGGCGCGGACAGTCAATGAAGACCACACTTACGCTTATCTTGACTGCCCTTTCAGCGAGCGTGCTTTTGGCCAATACCTTTGGCGGTGCGGCCGCAGATATTGCCGTCCGCGTCTTGTTTATTGCTTTGTGCCTTGCTGGCCTTTCAGCGCGTTCGATCCGAGAGACAATTTTACTGATCGCAGCGTCGGCCCTTGCGGTTCTGGCATTACGCGGCGCTGACGGCTGGGCAAAGCTGTTTGGGGCGCTTGATCTTGCCGCTTATTTTGCAGCCTTCATTGTGCTGCTGACGGCGCTCAAAATATCCGCAGAGCGGTCGCGATCAGTGCTGGCTGTTGGCCGCTATCTTATCGGGCAGCCCACGGGCCGACGGTTTTTTGCAACCGCATCAGGCGGGCATATTCTTGGGGTCTTTTTGAATTTTGGGGCTGTCAGCCTGATGGCACCATTGATCCAGTCCGCGACCAAATATCCAGATGGGCGTACCGATACGGACCTAGAGCGGCGCCAACTTTCTGCATTGCTGCGGGGGTTTGCCTGGATTCTATTGTGGGCGCCAACCACCCTTTCGCAAGCTGTCTTGCTGACCTTGTTCACGGACATCGATGTGGCGAAAATTGTCACGCTGGGCATCGCGACCTCGATCCTGATGGTCTTTATCGGGTATCTCTACGATCGCTATGAATGGCGGTCCTTACCTAGAACGACGGAGGTTGATGCGCCTGTCTGTCCATGGCGCGGGCTTTTTGTACTTGGTGCAATTTGCACCGCGCTGATTGGTGCCGTTGCCACATTGCAGGTCACAACTGGGTTTACCACGGCGCTTGCTTTAATGTTTGTGGCCCCAGCTGTGACCGTCGTTTGGTTCCTGTTCCAAAAGCCATCTGACATCACATTGCGCGCCCAATCAGCCCGTTTTTGGCCAGTGTTCGAAGCCAGTGCTGCGGGGTTGGCACGCAGTGCGATGGCCTTGGGGCTTTCAGGATTTATAGGCCGCATCCTCGCCGAGGTCCTACCCGTGGACAGCCTGACGGCTCAACTTGATCTTAGTTCCATACCCGGCTGGGTCTTTCTCGCAGCCCTTCCGGTCCTGATTACATTGGGTGGTCAAATTGCGCTTAGTCCGATCATCCTTGTGGTCTTTATCGGCCAAGTCATTCAGGCATTTCCGATCTTGCCTGCGGACCCTACGCACATTGTTTTTGCACTTAGCGCAGGGTGGGCGATCAGTATGTTTGCGTCGCCCAACGCAACCGCCACTTTGTTGATTTCAGCGACATCAAACATCGCGCCAACAACCCTCACGTGGCGATGGAACCTACGCTATGGTCTGATGTGTTATATCATTCTGGTAGGTATTTTTGCGGTACTTGAAGCCTAACCAGCCCCCATAGGCAGGCCTTCCATGACGGGTAGTTTGGTCAAGTCGCGGCCACATTGATACACGTCAATGCCAAAGATCTCCCATGCACTACTGTGGGACCATCCAGTCAATGAAAGGACATAGAATGTTTAATAATATTGTTGTTGGGATTGATGGGTCGGAAAATTCTGACGCGGCGCTTGTTGTGGCCTGTGACGTTGCACAGAAATACGGCGCCGAGCTGCACCTTGTGCATACGCCGCAACCCCAAACCGTGGCTTTCGCGATGGGTGCTGTGACGGGTTATCATACGGTCACAACCATGCCATCGGCGAGCGAAGTCAACGAGGCCGGCGAAAAAATTCTGGACGCAGGTATCGCACTGGCCAAGCAGCATGGTCAGACGATTACGCGGACATACATGGACCTGGGCGATCCTGCCCAAGAGATTGTCACTTGCGCCGACCAATGCGGTGCGGATTTGATCATAACGGGCAGGCGCGGCCTTGGCAGTCTGGGCGCGCTTGTGCAAGGCAGCACATCGCAAAAAATAAATCATCTGGCAAAATGTGCCTGCATGACGGTCGTTTGAGGCAGGACGCCATAATACCGACGGCGGGTGCGTGCCGCTGGCACGGTAAACTGTTGGGTGTGAATGCCAGATGGACAATCCGAAAATTCGGGCTGAGATGAAGGCCGTTGCACACAAGCGTCGTCGATATGACTATCGTCGGATCGGCATGATGTTGTAGCGTAAGAGTATGATCACGAACCACACGAAGCTGTACCGTCATAACACTGAGGAAATACTGGACGTTAGGCGACGACGGAGCAGGAAGCGGGCACGTGGATTGTGCACCCAAATGCCTGTGGCGCGACAACGGACGACAACGTAGCCGCTACAGTTTCCATCTACTACGGGCCGACGTCCGCGTCAGGAAACCGCTTTTAACGAATTTAGAATATTTTCCATCATCGTGTCACACGCTCTAAGTTCAGCTTTCCTAAGGCTTTCGTCGGGCTTATGTCCATCCGACGCCATGTTGCCGGGGCCAATCACTACCGTGGTAAGTCCAAGGCCTGCAGGTCATCGGATTTGCGGAGGATATTTTAGTAGGCGAAGTGCTGGACCTGCCCGAGATTCCCAATGAGGTGATCCATAACCTTTGCGAACACCTCATGGCACTTCACACCCGAATCCGATGGTATGAAGATCGGCTCAAGCTGGTTGCCAAGGAAGATGCGCGGGTCCGTTTGTTATGCACCATACCAGGCGTCGGCGTTGTGACTGCTTCGGCAATCATCGCCAGCATTGGTGATGGTCATCAGTTCAGCAATGGCCGGGAGTTTGCAGCTTAGCTGGGTCTGACGCCCGCGAACAAATCCAGCGGCGGTACAGAGAAGCTCGGGCGTATTACAAAAATGGGTGATCAATACTTACGATCGTTGCTCGTTGTCGGCATGACATCACTTGTCCGACAGACCAAATCGCATCCGGAGCGTGCAAGCAAATGGCTGATATCGTTGCTGGAACGCAAACCAGCGCGCGTTGCGACTGTCGCCATGGCCAATAAAACAGCAAGGATCGTTTGGGCAGTTTTGACCCGCAACGAACCTTATACACCGCACTCTGCCTAAAAGGAGAAAGAACAACGAGTTAGCAAGACCCGCGAGATGATGGTGCATAAGTCT
>TARA_R110002051_G_scaffold36937_2_pt1 | contig 14824 bp, 14 predicted proteins | sample TARA_R110002051 | Tara Oceans TARA_R110002051 (sample SAMEA4397023) | marine metagenome | biome: Polar Biome; feature: [MES] marine water layer (ENVO:01000295) within the mesopelagic zone...; material: water (ENVO:00002006), including particulate matter (ENVO:01000060) such as......
AGACGGTTGGAAGGCTGTGTACGCGAGACGGATACCGTGGCCCGCATGGGCGGTGATGAGTTCACGGTGTTGTTAACGGACATTAAGTCGACGCACGCTGTCACCGAAAAGGTAGAGCAGATCCTCACCGTCATGAACGCGCCGCTAGGTGCTGAATTCGGCGAAGTCAGAATGCCATCCTGCAGCATCGGCTTAGCCTGCTACCCCACCGACGGCGAAGACGCCGACACCCTACTGAGCCATGCAGATAGTCATATGTATCAGGTAAAAAGGCGCGGGCGCTAATGCCTATACAAAAAAGCAACCCGATATTCGCTACCGTATCCTGAAACACCTCACGGACATGCTATTTCAGGCAAGAGAAGCTTTCGTAACGGTCAACGATAGCCACTAAAGCGTCACCGTTACGCAGGCGCGCCTCAAACTCGGGGCAACTCCGCTTGGAGCCGGTGACACGCTCCTCGAAAACCTGATCGCAGCCGGCTTCCTGAAGAGCGTCGCTCTGCAGTAGGGATTCTGTTCTTGAGTGCTGACTCTCGCATAGTCAATGACCATATGCCTCCCTTCATTGTGGTGCCCTAATAGAAAACAAATCTCCGTGTTCTCTACAGAATACTGAAAATGGGCAGTCATACTAAGGTTATATTTTTGCATCGCATATACGCTAAACGTTGTCGAGCAAACACAAAAAATAGTCTAGCGAACCCGGCGCAACAGGAACTCAATAGTCTTAGCTAAGTACGGCCCGACGTCCATGCCGAACGCTGAGACAGCAATGTCAGGGCGGCGCTGTTCAGCTGAGAAAGGCTTAGATAGTTGCTTAAAACTATGTGCTTTCGGACTTGGCAGTCGAAGCACTTCAGTGAGCACACATCCGAAAATAACAGTTGACAAGCTCAGACAACCAATACTAATTTGAATCTGTAATTATAATCTGGCTTCCAATATACCGGAATATATCAAAATCTAACATAACGAAATATTCCAACCAGGAGACACATAATCATGTTCAAACCCCTAACCCAACTCGGTACCGCTGCGTTCGTCTGTAGCGTATTTGCTAGCGCAGCTCAGGCCGATAAACTTCAGGATGTTCTCGACCGCGGATACCTAATTGCGGGAACCGGAAGCACCAATTCGCCCTGGCATTTCATGGATGCCAACAATGATCTCGTGGGATTCGACGTCGACATGCTTCGGCTGATCGCCAAAGGCTTGTTCGATGATTCCGAGGCGATCGAATTTGTCAACCAATCTGGCGATGCGCGAATCCCAAACCTCGCGACCGACAAGGTTGATGTGGCCTGCCAATTCATGACAGTGACAGCCGGCCGCGCGCAGCAAGTTGAGTTCACGATCCCCTATTATCGTGAAGGCGTGGGCCTGATGCTGATGGCAGACGGCGAATATGCCGATTACGATGCGCTTAAGGCGGGTGGTAGTGGCATCACAGTATCGGTACTGCAGAACGTTTATGCTGAGGAAATGGTGCATGCCGCCCTGCCCGAGGCTACGGTCGACCAGTACGATAGCGTCGATTTGATGTACCAAGCGCTGAATTCGGGGCGCGCTGATGCAGCAGCGACTGACCAGTCGTCATTGAGATGGTACATGACACAGAATCCGGATCGCTTTTCCGACGCGGGATACGGCTGGAATCCCCAAAGCTATAGCTGCGCTGTCAAGCCCGGCGAGCAACGCTGGCTGAACTTCGTGAATTCGGTTCTGCACGAAGCGATGACAGGTGTTGAATTCAACACCTATGCGGCTTCCTTTGAAGAGTGGTTCGGCGTGCAGCTCGACCCGCCCCAGATCGGTTTTCCGATCGAGTATAAATAACACAAGACATCCTGGGGCGATTTATGGACTACGATTTCAATTTTGCAGCGGTGTGGCGAGACTTTGACATCTTGCTCTCCGGCTTGGGGCTGGGGTTGGTATTAGCCGTGATATCCATCGCGATCGGTTGTCTAATCGGGCTGTGTTTAGCCTTTGCGATGCTATCGAAAAAAAGGTCCATCCGGTGGGCTGCAACAGTCTATGTTTCGGTATTTCGAAACACGCCGATCCTAGTGTTAATCCTCTTTACCTTCTTTGCCCTGCCTGAGTTCGGTATTAACCTTGGCAAAATTGAAAGCTTCATCGTCACGCTTTCGGTCTACTCAGGTGCTTACTTAACCGAGGTCTTTCGTTCTGGCCTCGTCTCGTTGCCCCCAGGGCTGCGAGAGGCCGGGCTGACAGTCGGATTGACCGAGTTCCGAACCAAGATTTTAATCACAATTCCGGTCATGTTCCGTCGCGTTCTGCCTGCGCTCGGCAATAACTTCATTTCTCTGTTCAAGGATACCTCGCTCGCTGCAGTCATTGCCGTTCCTGAGCTTACTTTCTACGCCCGCAAGATCAACGTGGAGACTTTCCGTGTCATCGAGACTTGGCTGGTTGCAAGCCTTATGTACGTTATCGCCTGCTCAATCATTGCCGCAATTCTGCGGCGTACCGAAAACCGCCTGGCGATCCCGAAATAGGTGTCCGAATGGATATAATGCAAGCCCTTGATGCCATCTGGTCGGCGCGTTGGCCGCTTCTAGATGGCTTTGGCAATACAATCCTAATTTCAGCTGTGTCGATCCTGCTGGGCACGCCCCTCGGCGTCGGCGTCGGACTGATCCTCTCATATGGAAACAGAGTCTTAAGGTTCATCGTACGCCTATATTCTGATTTCCTGCGTGGCACGCCGGTCTTCGTACTGATTCTTGCCTGTTTCTATATTCTATCGATAGTAGGAATTCAGCTTTCAGCTTTTCAAGCCGGTGTCTTCGCGCTCACACTATTCTGTTCATCGCATGTCGGAGAAATCGTTCAAGGCGCCCTGAAGACCATCCCCAAGGGTCAGACTGAGGCAGCGAAATCTGTGGGACTGACATTTTTTGGAACGTTCTTCTCAGTGCTCCTTCCGCAGGCACTTCGAATGATCCTGCCTACCTGGGTGACCACTGCCACTGAAATTGTAAAAGCTTCGACGCTGCTCTCGGTCATCGGCGTGGTCGAGTTATTGCTAGCGACGCAGCAGGTGATCTCCCGCACATATCTTAGCCTCGAACTCTATTTCTTTGCCGGACTTGTCTTTTTCCTTATCAACTTTGCGATTGAAAAAGCCGGACGCTTCGTCGAGCGCAAAGTCTCGCTGCCCAACTGAGGTTCACATTGACTATTCCCGTTCTAGAAATCACAAATCTGCATAAAAAGTTCGGCGAGGTCGAGGTGCTCAAGGGCATCGACCTAACCATGCAAAGTGGTAATGTCGTGAGCCTGATCGGCTCAAGCGGATCAGGTAAGACAACCCTGCTGCGCTGCGTTAACCTGCTGGAAGACTATGAGGATGGCGTCGTCGCTGTTGAGGGGGAACAGATCGGTTACAAGCAGCACAAAGGTAGGCGCATCCGGCTTAAAGAAAGGGAAATAGCCCGCCAGCGCGCCATGACTGGTATGGCTTTCCAGCATTTCAACCTTTTCCCGCACATGAGCGCGATACATAATGTCATGCTGGGTCTGATCAAAACGCGCAAGACACCAAAGGACGAGGCCTACGCTGCCGCCGAGGGTTGGCTGGACCGTGTGGGCATGAAGAATTGGAAGGATCATTACCCGGGCCAACTTTCCGGTGGTCAACAGCAGCGCGTCGCCATCGCCCGCGCGATCGCCATGAACCCGGTGCTCATGCTCTTTGACGAGGTGACCTCCGCGCTTGACCCGGAATTAGTCAGCGAGGTACTGGCAGTCGTCAAGGATCTCGCCTCCGACGGCATGACGATGCTCTTGGTCACTCACGAGATGCAGTTCGCTCACGACGTGTCGGACACAGTCGTCTTCATGCAGGATGGACGCATTGGCGAGCAAGGCCCGCCCGAACAACTCTTCCACAACCCGAAGTCGGAGCGTCTAGCGGCATTCCTCAAAAATTCAAAGTTTTGAATAAAGGTAAAACATGAGTATTAAAAGATACGGTGTAAACGAATCCAAGGGCTCCGGGCGTCAGGCGCTGCCATTTGCTAAAGCGACAGAGGCCGACGGTTGGCTCTATGTTTCTGGCCAGACGCCGATGGTAGAGGGTGAGGTGATTGACGGTGGAATTGTTCCTCAGGCCCATCAGGCAATCAGCAACATGATTTCGATAGTGGAGGCAGCTGGCTATAGCGTTGCTGACATCATGCGAGTAGGTGTCTGGCTCGACGACCCACGCGATTTTTGGAGTTTTAACAAGATCTTTGCCCAGTACTTCGGCGACCACCCCCCAGCCCGTGCCTGTGTTCAATCCGCAATGGTCGTCGACTGCAAGGTCGAAGTTGACTGCATTGCCTTTCGCAAGACGACCTGACCAAAATGCCCTGCAGAGGGCACACCCAACGAAGAAATGGCCGGTACCTGAATGAGCAATGTGAAATCTGCCTCTCCCACCAGAACGAAGGAACGCGGGCTGGAGCGCGCCTTCTTGATCCTCGACTACCTTTGCACAACCAGCGAGCCACAACGCCCCATCGACATTGCAATCGGCATGGAGGCACCAAAGTCCTCCATATACGAACTGGTCGGCTTGCTGACGGCAGCGGGTTTACTGGAACGAACTGACTCTGAAGGACGGGTTTTCCTCGGACGCAAGCTGCACTACTGGGGGCTAAACTATTTGAAGCACTTCGACATAATAGGTCTTGCCCGACCAGTACTGGAATGGATCACGGATCAGACGCGGGAGACATCACAGTTATGTATGCTCGAGCGAGATAAGTACTTCGTAGCGATGATGAACGAGGGTAGCCGACCGTTCAGAATCAGTGCTGATGTCGGTGAACGGACGCCCATCCCTTGGACTGCGTCGGGCCGTTTGCTTCTCGGCAACCTTTCGGCGGAGGAGATCTTAGCGCTGATTCCACCTGAGGACTTTATAAATCCCCACGGGGGCCCTATTGATCCTCAAGAGTTTGTCGAAAACGTGCAGACGGCCTGGAAAGACCAATTTTTCTCTTTTGACAGCATTGCGGACAATTTCACCCATTGTTTTGCAGCACCAGTTCTAGATGCCGAAGGAATTTGCCAGAGCACCGTCTGCATCATCGCCCCCAAGCAAGACGCGATGGAAAACTATGCTCTTTATCGCGCAACTCTCATTCAGGCTGGAAAGAGATTGTCGCATCTGCCCAATTTTAAGACTTCTAAATTTAAGGCCCAGTTGCGAGATAACCTGACAGCCAACTTAAGGCACTCTTTAGATGATGAGTAGAATTGTGAATGATCACAAACTTACCCTTCATCGATGCCATTACTCTCCTGAGATTAGCTGATGCATATCAACGATATCGACACTCCGTCTGTCCTAATTGACCTCGACCGGGTCGAAGCGAACTTGAAACGCGCGCAGGATTATGCCGATATGCATGACCTGCCTCTTCGGCCTCATGTGAAAACCCACAAACTTCCGGAAATGGCGCAGAAACAGGTAGCTCTAGGAGCAATCGGCATCACTTGCCAGAAGATCGGCGAGGCCACAGCAATGGCCGATGGTGGGCTGACCGATATTTTCTTGCCCTACAACATCATCGGCACGTCCAAGCTCGACAGGCTTGTCGACTTACATGCCCGCGTGACTTTATCAGTTACCGCCGATAGCACCGATACAGTCGCGGGTTACGCCGCCCGGTTCGGCGCAGCCAAGCCATTGAATGTCCTAGTGGAATGCGATACCGGCGCGGGGCGCTGTGGTGTGCAATCTCCAGAAGAGACGGTCGAGCTAGCCCAGCAAATTAACGATGCACCAGGATTGACCTTCGGGGGGCTGATGACGTATCCACCCAGGGGCAACATCGCCCAAGCAGATGCATGGCTGCATAAAGCCAAGGCCGCGCTGGAGTCGGCGGGCTTGCCGCCCAAGGTGATCTCTTCCGGAGGCACTCCCGATATGTATCGCGCCGCCGAAGGAACGGCCACGACCGAGTACCGACCCGGCACCTACATCTATTCCGACCGGATGCAAGTCGCTTTCGGCGTCGGGACTCTCGACGATTGTGCGTTAACGGTGAAAGCCACGGTGGTCAGCCGCCCCAACGTAAATCGCGCAGTAATCGATTCCGGCTCCAAGGCACTGGCAGCCGATGCGGTTCCGGCTCCTTACACAGGCTACGGACATCTGGTGGAATATCCGAATGCTGTGATCATCGCTCTATCCGAAGAACACGCGGTCGTTGATCTTTCCGCCTGCGTGGATAAACCATTAATCGGCGACACGGTACGTGTAATTCCGAACCATGCCTGTGTCGTCACCAATCTGTTCGACATGGTCTACCTGGTGCGCGGCGATACCGTCGAGCGGGAGGCCAAAATCACGTCACGCGGGAATATGCGATGATGGCCATGAATGATGATACCGCCTCCCAAAATGAAAAGGGGCCTCTGGCTTCATGATGCGCTGTCGCTCATTCTGCGGCTGGTGAATATCGGCGATGCCAAGAGTTGTTCCTCTATTCCGGCATCTACCACGCACCGCCAGCTAAATGACCAAGAACTGAAAACGGCGGGCGTTACCCCAGAGATGGTGCGCCTGTCGATTGGTATTGAGCATATTGACGATCTGCTGGCGGGTATCGATCAGGCGCTAACTCTTCCCAAGACTAGCGGTGCGCTTTAGGTGCCTGACTATGACTAAGTCAGCCTAGCAGCTCACCCTTCCGCCTGCCTCAGGGATCGAGCGTCTCTATATAAAGATTTCGGCCAACATCAGAGCTGCATCCGCCCCATGTATGCAGGACGGTACAGGACATCAACCTCTAGTCTTATAATTTAGTAATAATTAATCATTTAAATACTCTTTATTAAACAGCAATGCAATGGCTCGACAAGTTAACGAAGAAAGCAACTAGTCATATATAATTAATTTATAAAAATATTTAGACACTGCCTCAAATTAAGATAAAAACCTCTCTTACAACCGCTAATAAGTATGCCATTTCCTGAAAAACTTAAAATTTTTCCACTCTGCACTAATTCAAGAACTTTAAAAACAATAAAGAAGCTCAAAAAAACTGAAAAACATTGTATAAAAAATATAAATATCAAAAATAAGAATTATAAAATTGCCATAAAAATACTATCCGTTGAGTCTGTTGTTTCCAGGTCGAATTCCAATCGACACAACTAAATAAAGACAGCAGGCATCATAATGAAACTGACTCCTCTTGCTTTCTCCAGTCTTATCGGTCTTACCGCCTTTACAAGTCATGCACAGGCCTTGGATATCAAGCTTGGCCATGTGTTGGCACCCACACACAATTGGCATATTTCTGCCCAAGGTTTCGCTGATGATGTAAGGGAGGCGACGGATAGCCGAGTCAATTTCCAGGTTTTTCCCAGCGGCCAACTAGGCAATGAAACCCGGATGGTAGAGGGCATGCAGATCGGTAGCATGGATGCTGGAATTATCGGTTGTGGCTCCTTCCAGTCACTGGAACCCAAGTTCGGTATCGTTGAACTGCCATACTCCTGGGCGAGCCGAGAAGCGGCCTATGCCGCCTACGATGGCGAGCTGGGCGAAACGCTCGAAGCATTGGCGCAAGAGAAGAACATCAAGGTTCTCAGCTGGTGGGAAAACGGGTTTCGTCATGTGACCAATAATCGTGGCCCCATCGAGTCACCGGACGACCTTGAGGGCCTGAAGATTCGAGTCACTCCCGACAGGATGAGACTCGATACTTTCGAAGCTTTAGGCTCGAACCCCGCGCCTCTTGCTTTCGGTGAACTCTACTCGGCGCTACAGCAAGGCGTTTTTGACGCCCAGGAAAACCCCCTTTCTATTATCTACTCCTCTTCCTTTTACGAAGTTCAGGATTACGTTTCCTTGACAGGACATGTTTGGGCACCGGCGTGCCTAACGATTGCCGATCTTACCTGGAATAAGATCAACCCCGATGACCAGGAAATCATTCAGGAACTCGCCAATGAGTGGCGCGACAAACAGCGTGCCATGACCCAGGAAGATGATGAAACCATGCTTGAAAACTTGACCGCTGAAGGTATGCAGATCAATGAAGTTGACACGGCGCCCTTCAATCAGAAGGTTCAAGACGTATGGAGCGACTATACCGAGGTCTTCGGTGAAGAGCTGATGGAGACCGTCAAACAGTACCGTACGGTCGAATGATATGACGTTTTCCAGACTTGCAACGCGAGTATCCAATCTCAGTCTGGCCGTGGCCGCAGGCGGGGCGGCCGCCCTGGCGGCACTAGTCATCTATACGGTTTTCATGCGTTGGGTTGTGGGACAAACGCCCAACTGGGCTGAAGAATTGCCGCGATTAGTGCTGATCTGGACCGCCTTGTTGGGTTCCATTACCTGTACCCATCGACGCTCCCACCTCAACGCCGGGTTGTTGCCGTTGATTGTGCGCTCCGCCGACGTCCGTCGAACCATCGGGAAGGTCACGGATTTTGTCCTGCTGGTGATGCTGCTGATGCTGGCCAAGGCTGGGTGGGACCTGACGTTAGTGACCATGAGCATGACTACCACGGCGTTGAAGATGCCCGTCGGCTTTATTTATCTCTCGGTGCCAGTGGGCTGTGTGGGTATGGCATTGATGCAGTTGCAGCACTTGTTATCTTCAGGAGATACCCCATGACCTTCGGTGCACTCACCCTGCTAGGGGTCTTCGGATTCGCCATCCTGGTCAATATACCGATTGCCTTCGGCCTGATTCTTGCCGCCCTCGTCTACCTGCTCGTTTTTGGTGCAGCTCCCATGATGGTCTCCGCACAGCAGTTCGTCGGCGGAATGGATAGTTTCACATTGTTGGCGATTCCCTTGTTCATACTAGCGGCGCAATTGATGAACAGTGCCGGCCTGACCAAGCGTATCGTGCATCTTTGCATGTCTCTGGTCGGCGACATACGAGGCGGGCTGGCCGTTGTGGCGGTACTGGCGTGTATGCTGTTCGGCGCCTTGTCCGGATCGGGGGTGGCGGATGTCATTGCCATCGGCAGCATGCTGCTGCCAGCGATGCATAAAAATGGTTACCACAAAGGCTTCAGCAGTGCTCTGGTCGGGTGTGCCAGCTCCTTCGGCACGGTGATCCCTCCTAGCATCGTCATGATCGTCTACGGCACTACCTCCAATACGTCGGTAGGCAAGCTCTTTATGGGCGGCGTCATTCCCGGCCTGCTGTTGACCCTTTCGTTAATAGGCGTGGCGCTCTATATCTCCCGCAAGCATGGCTGGGCAGGGGTAAAGCCTTCCGATCCTGCCGAGCGGCGCCGAGCGATCATTGATGCGCTACCCGCTCTCATGGTACCGGTGCTTATCATTGGGGGGATTCGTTTTGGCGTCTTCACCCCCACCGAGGCGGCAGCCTCCGCCATTCTCTATGCCCTTGTTCTCGGTGTCGTCCTCTATCGCTGTCTCACATTGCGAGACATCCTCGACTGCGTTATCGCCACGGCAGAAACCAGTGCCGCCATCCTGGTCATTATCGGTGCTGCTGGCCTCTTTGCCTGGGGGTTGACCTATGAACAGGTCCCGCAAGCCATCGCTGGGATCATCGGCGACTGGACGAATAGCTCGCACAGCGTATTGCTGTTGCTAACCGCGGTGCTACTGGTGCTCGGTACCTTCATGGAAAGCATCGCCATCATCATCATCGTCACGCCGATTGTCATGCCGCTGCTCTCTCAATACGGCATCGATCCGGTGCATTTTGGTGTGTTGCTGACAGTTAACCTCGCGATCGGTGCCAATACGCCACCCTTGGGTATCGATCTGATGGCGGCTTGTCGTATCTCCGGCATCAGCGTCATGGAAACGCTACGCCCGCTTTCGCTGATGCTGATGTCCATGCTTGCCGTTCTGATGCTCATCACTTTTGTGCCCGATATCGTGCTGTTCCTGCCCAACTTGATGGAGTGAACCAGCATGGCTTATAGCATGTTAACACGCTGTCGAAGCTGGCTTTTTGTGCCAGGTCATGACACTGAACGCCTTGCCGATGCATTGGCTTCCGGGGCCGACGCCATCGTCGTCGACCTGGAGGAGTTCACCCCCGCTGCGTCAGGTGATGCGGCCTGTCAGGCGTTCACTGGCTTGGCCGAAAGCTGTCGGCAAAAGGGCCGCCTGCCCATGGCTCGTATCAATGCCCTCGATAGGGGCGGCCGACACGAACTGGCATTACTGATGGGCGCCGCTCCCGCTGCTGTTTTTCTGCCCCAGGTCGATGAGACCAACCAACTGGAAGCCCTTGCGTCAGCACTTGATAGCGAAGAGAGGCGTTGGGGCATACCGCCGGGAACCACCGCCATCGTCCCGACTTTAGAGAGCCGCTTGGGGGTCGAGCGGGCGAATGACTTGCTGCGAACCAGTCCGCGCATTGCGGCGGCACTGCTCGGCACCGGGGATCTGGCACGAGACCTCGGGCTCTCGGCAGCGCAGCGCAGCGCCGCCCTGGTGCCCTTCCGGCAGCGTTTCCTCAAGGCTTGTGATGATACCGATATCCTGGCCATCGACGGCCCGTGGCCGGAGACGCACGGGTTCGACGACGACCAGGTCTGGTCGCGCCAGTGCGGCTTCCGGGCGCGTTGTGTCGTCGATACTCGCCAGGTCGAGCCGCTGCATCGGCTGTTAACCACCCCGTCGTCCCTAACCATTCATTCAAAGAGATCCCGCACATGAGCCACTCCGCCCTCCCTTCCCGTAACGGGGGCCAGATCCTGATCCAGCAATTGCGCCAGCATGGTGCCCGGCGTGTCTTCTTGGTTCCCGGGGAGAGCTACCTGCCGTGTATCGATGCACTTAATGAGCATCGTGACGCCATCGAGCCCATCGTCTGTCGCCAGGAGAGCGGTGCCGGCTACATGGCCGAGGCCTATGGCAAGCTGACCAACGAACCTGGAATCTGCTTCGTTACCCGCGGTCCCGGTGCCACCAATGCCTCGATTGCCGTGCATACCGCCTACCAAGATTCGACACCGATGATCCTGTTCATCGGGCAAGTCGGCAACGACTTCATCGAACGCGAGGCCTTTCAGGAAATCGATTATCGGCGCATGTTCGGCCCGATGGCGAAGTGGGTGGCGCAGATCGACGACACCGCGCGGATACCCGAATACATCGCCCGGGCCTACTCGGTTGCGACCAGCGGCCGTCCCGGCCCGGTGGTGCTGGCCTTGCCGGAAGATACGCTGTGGGGAGAGGCGTGCGTGGCCGATGTAGCGCCCAGACCCCGTCTGCATAGTTATCCTAGCCAGCAACAATTGAGCGAATTGCACCAGCATCTTGAGCGGGCCGAACGGCCGTTCCTGTTATTGGGTGGTAGTGGATGGACCGAGCAGGCCCAGCGGGAGATTGCCGGGTTTGCCGACCGCTATGCGCTTCCTGTCGGTGTCGCCTGGCGCCGCCTGGAATGTTTTGACCACCGCCATGAGAATTTCGTCGGCCATGTCGGCAACGGTATGCATCAGGCCCTGCGTGAACGGCTCAAGGCGAGCGATCTGATCATCGCGTTGGGCACGCGACTGGGGGAGCCCACCACCGAAGGGTATAGCTGGATCGAGTCGCCGGTGCCGAGCCAGACACTGGTCCATGTCTACCCCGATCCCGAAGAGCTGGGGCATGTCTATCGTCCCGATCTTGCCATCAATGCTGATGTCGTCGGTTTCTCGGCAAGCCTGGCGACATTGGCTCCCACGAGGCCACCGGCCTGGCAGCAGGAGACAACTGCCGCACGACAGGCCTATCTCGACACACTGACACCGCTGGAGGCCCCCGGCCCGCTCAGCCTCGACCGTGTCACGAAGACGGTGGACCGAATGCTGGACGGCCATGGCTGCATCACTGTCGGCGCCGGTAACTACGCGCTCTATGCCCATCGCTATATCCGTTTTGGCGGGCTCGGCAGCTCGTTGGCCCCCACGGTTGGGGCAATGGGTTACGGCCTGCCCGCAGCCATCAGCAGCAAGCTTGAATATCCGCAGCGTCCGGCTGTCTGCTTCGCTGGTGACGGATGCTTCCAGATGAATTTGCAGGAGCTTGGCGTGGCCCTGCAATACCGCCTGGGTATCGTCATCCTGTTATTCAACAATGGCATGTGGGGCACAATTCGCGCCCACCAGGAGCATGATTTCCCTGGTCGTGAAATAGCACTGACTTTCACCAACCCCGAGTTTGATTCGCTGATCAGGGCCTATGGTGGGCAAGGAGAAATCGTCGAGGACGATGCCGTCTTCGAGGCTGCCTTCGCCCGTGCTCTGACCTTTACCGAGCAAAATCACTTACCCGCCTTGATTGAGCTGCGTTATGACGCCGATGGCATCGCACCAGGAGAACGTCTCAGTGCGATTCGCGCGGCGGCACTCGAACGTAGGGATTCCGCAATGCCACAGGAGCCTCCCCATGACTGAGCCTTTATCCACCACTCTGCGTATTGATGGACAACGCCTGTGGCGTTCGTTGATGGATCTGGCCCAAATCGGCGCCACCCCCAAGGGAGGCAACTGTCGGCTGGCATTGACCGAAGAAGACCGTCTTGGGCGCGAGCTGGTCACCGGCTGGCTACGCGACGCCGGCATGACGCTGGGGGTCGACCAGATGGGTAATATCTTCGCCCGCCGTGCCGGACGCCGCGACGACCTGCCGCCCGTAGTCACCGGCAGCCATCTTGACACCCAGCCCACCGGAGGCCGCTTCGATGGTTGTTACGGTGTCCTCGCCGGCCTTGAGGTCATACGGGTTCTCAACGATCACGGCATCACCACCGAAGCGCCGCTAGAGGTAGTGATCTGGACCAACGAGGAGGGATGCCGGTTCGTTCCCGTGATGATGGGGTCGGGAGTGCATGCTGGCATCATTCCCCTGGAGGATGCCCTTGCCGCCAAGGACCGTGATGGCGACACGGTGGCCGCTTCGCTTGAACGCATCGGCTACGCAGGCGATATCCCTATGGGTAGCCGTACCTTCGGTGCCTATATCGAATCGCATATCGAACAGGGACCCGTACTCGAGGCGGAAGGTATCGCCGTCGGTGCGGTGACTGGTTCATTGGGCCTGCGCTGGTTCGATGTGGTGGTCACCGGCCAGGAAGCTCACGCCGGCCCGACCCCGATGCTCTATCGCCGCGATGCATTGAAGCGGGCCGCCGAGTTGATCGGCGATATCCTGGCGCTGGCCGACCCCCATCAGCCTCACGGCCGTGTCACCTGCGGCGAGTTCGAGCTGTATCCCAACTCACGCAACGTCATTCCCGGGCGGGTAACCTTCAGTGTGGACATCCGCCACCTTGAGAGCTCGACGCTCGAGCAGATGGAGCAGGCCCTGCGTGATGCATGTGTCAGGCACAGCGAACTAGGCAAGGTGACGGTTGAGCTACGCGACGTACAGCGAGTACCGCCGACCCCGTTCGATGCCGACCTGGTGAACCTGATCCGAACCAGCAGCGATACGCTAGGAATTCCCTATCGCGATATCGAGACCGGCGCCGGCCACGACGCAGTATTCATCAGCCGCGTGGCGCCCACCGCCATGATCTTCGTGCCCTGTGAAGATGGCATCAGCCACAACGAAAGCGAGAACGCCACGCCGGAGGATCTCGAGGCCGGCGCCAACGTGCTACTGCACACCATGCTGAGCAAGGCCGGAGTCGCCGCGTCCTAGCACCATGTACAGGAGAAAAGGTATGACCATACACGACAAAGCCTACTGGCAGGAGCTTGCCAGCCGACTGCAACCGACCACTCAAGCCTTCATCAATGGTGAGTTCGTCGCTAGCCGTGACGGCGCCACCCTGAGCGCTTACAACCCCGCCACTGGGCAGGTGTTGGCTGAAGTGACCGCCTGCGGTAGCGTGGATATTGATCGTGCGGTGCAGGCCGCACACCGTACCTTCGAAGCGGGTGACTGGTCGCGCTGTCCTCCCCTAGAGCGCAAGAGGGTCTTGCTACGATTTGCCTCACTCATTGATACCCACGCCGAAGAGCTGGCACTGCTGCAGACACTCGAAATGGGCAAGCCAATCGCCGATAGTCTGGCTTTCGATTTGCCGGAAACGGTACGCTGCGTTGCATGGTATGCCGAAGCCATCGACAAGCAGTATGACGAAATCGCCCCCACCGGCGAAGATGTCCACGCCACCATTACCCGCGAGCCGCTCGGCGTGGTCGCCGCCGTGGTTCCGTGGAACTTCCCGCTGATGATTGCCGCCTGGAAATTTGCTCCGGCACTGGCAATGGGCAACAGTATCGTGCTCAAGCCCGCCGAGGCCTCAAGTCTCAGTGCCCTGAGGCTTGCCGCGCTAGCGAAGGAAGCCGGCCTGCCGGACGGTGTGTTCAATGTCACGCCCGGCCACGGCGCCGTCGCTGGTGAAGCGCTGGGCATGCACCCGCAGGTAGATGCATTAGCCTTTACCGGTTCCACCGCCACCGGCAAGCGCTTTATGCGCTATTCCAGCGAGTCCAACCTCAAGCGGGTGTGGCTGGAGTGCGGTGGCAAGTCCCCTCATTTGGTCTTCGCCGACTGCCCAGACCTGGATGCCGCCGCTCAGGCCGCCGCAGCTGCTATCTTTACCAACCAGGGTGAGGTATGTATTGCCGGCTCCAGATTGTATGTGGAGGAGACCATCTTCGATGATTTCTTGCCGCGCCTAATTGCGGCTGCACGGGACATGCCGGCAGGCGATCCGTTAGATCCTGCGACGCGCATGGGGGCTCTGGTCAGCGCCGCGCATCATGCCAAGGTGCTTAAGTATATCGAGCAAGGTCTTAGCGAAGGCATGACCCTGCATCACGGCGGGCGACACGCATCGCC
>TARA_R110002051_G_scaffold241161_4_pt1 | contig 14819 bp, 11 predicted proteins | sample TARA_R110002051 | Tara Oceans TARA_R110002051 (sample SAMEA4397023) | marine metagenome | biome: Polar Biome; feature: [MES] marine water layer (ENVO:01000295) within the mesopelagic zone...; material: water (ENVO:00002006), including particulate matter (ENVO:01000060) such...
CCGGCATCAGCTCGGGCGTCTCGTTGACAGCAAAGCCGAACATGATGCCCTGATCGCCGGCGCCCTCATCCTTGTTGCCCGAGGCATCGACGCCCTGGGCGATGTGGGCGGACTGCTCGTGCACATGGCACGACACATCAAGGGTCCGCCAATTGAACCCCTCCTGCTCGTAGCCGATCCGTTTGACAACGCCGCGCGCGATATCTTCCATACGACCGGCATCTATGGATGCAGGGCCGCGCACCTCACCCGCCAGAACGACGCGATTGGTGGTCGCCAAGGTTTCAAGGGCAACGCGCGAATAGGGATCTTGCGCGAAAAATGCGTCCACTATGGCGTCGGAGACCTGGTCGCAAATCTTGTCGGGATGACCCTCGGAAACCGATTCCGAGGTGAAGAGATAAGAAGAACTGGCCACGTTAAACCTCATTTCAACTGGCGAGGGCGCACGCGGAAGTGCGCGTGTCCAGGCTCAATCCCGGGCACTTTCGAACTTGCTTTTCGCAGGTTGGGACGCAGAAAGCAAGGGCCATATAAAGAAAGCTTTATATGGACAGGGTCAGTCGAGACGCCTGAGGCGGCGGCGCCGGCCCGGCAAGGACAACAGCACCCCCAAAATCAGCATGCCGACCAGTGGCCAATGGCGATATTGGGCAAAAAAAGTCGGAGACAGCGGTTGAGCGGGCGTGCCCTTGATGGCACCCACCATACCTTCTGCCATCATTGCGTCGATGCGCCCCATGGGGTCGACAATGGCCGAAATGCCGGAATTTGCCGCCCGAACCACCGACTTTCCCTCTTCGACCGCCCTGACCCGTGCATGGTGAAAATGCTGGGCCAGCCCCATTGATCCATCGAACCATGCGTCATTGGTGAGGACAAGGATGAAGCCCGCTTCATCGACCGATGCACCAAGACTGCCGGGAAACACGATCTCGTAGCAAATGAGCGGCAGGATGGCGGGCGAGCCAGGCAGGTGAAACAATCTGCGCTCGGCGCCGGCGGCCCAACCCTGCGACCCTTCGGCCAGCTGGGTGATGCCGAACTGACGCAAAAAGTCGCCAAACGGCAAATATTCGCCGAACGGAACGAGATGGGTCTTGTCGTAGGAGGTGACGACCTCGCCCTCCCCGTTGAAGGCCAGCACCGAATTGAATGGCTTGGCGCCAGGCACGATCTCACCATTGGCCCCATAGGGCTGGCGGGGCGCGCCGGTCAGAAGCCAGATGTCGTCGGGCAGGATGCGGGCGATTCGGGCGAGCAGCTCGGGTTCATCGGACAAAAAGAAGGGAATGGCGGCCTCGGGCCAGACCAGATGTGTGACGTCGCCAAGTGCCTGATCGTCAGGATTGGTCTGCATGGTGGACAAATCGAGCAGGCGGCTAACTGTCTCCTCGCGCGCAAAGGTCTGCCATTTGACGTCTTGGGGGATGACCGGCTGGACGATTCGCAGAACGACGTCCTCGAAGGGCTCGGTCTGCGTCTCATTGAGTCGAAAATTGCCCCAGGCGATCTGGCCGGCGAGCAACCCGAACGCGGCGAACAAGGGAAGGATGCGGGCAATCAGCGAACGCTCCGCGGCCGGCCACACCAGCGCCGGGGTGGCTGAAATAAGGACGGCCACAAATGTCAGCCCGTAAACACCGACAAGGCTGGTTGCCTGCATCATTTCGAGGTTGGCGGTCAGCGCGTAACCCAAGAGATCGAAAGGAAAGCCGGTGAAAAGATAGCCGCGCGCCAGTTCGGCCAGGGTCAGCGCCGTAGCAAGGGCAAATATCCGTCCAGGCCCGGCCGACCAGAAGAAATGCGCCAGGGCCGTGCCCAGCCCCCAGAAGACCGCAAGCAGCAGAGCAAGCCCGGCCACGGCAAACGGCATGACGACAAGGAGCCACCCGCCGTCGACAAAGAACGCTGCGCCGATCCAGTGCAGGGCGACGAGGAAATAGCCAAAGCCGAAGGCAAGCCCGATGCGAAATGCAGGACCCACCACCATGGAACGGATCGAGCGCTTGCGTTCCGCACCATCAAGGGCCCAGACCAGCACCGGCATTGTGACAAACAGAGCAACAAGAAAAAAGATCGGAGGAGCCGACAGCCCTGCCAACGCACCTGCGAGGACCAGCATCAGGATGCGCCGCCACCCATGGGCGAGCATTGCAAACTCGGCAAGAGCGGTCATGGCGGTCCTTGCGCATCGAATCACTGGCCAGAACCGTGACCGTACCGCCCAAGGCGGTCAACTCTGTTGCCATTTATCTGGGTGCGCGCACGGTTTTGATAATGCCCCGTACGCCTCGCGAACGTACGGGGCGCTGAGATTGTGGTGCAAACAACCTCTGCCGGAGGATATCCGGCGCAATTGTCTTAGCGCACTATGACGGGTTTGTCATTTAACAAATGCCCGAAAAATGTGCATATCGCAGGAGCAACCATAATCGTTGCGGTCAGTTTTTAATCACCTACCGGCTGCGCAATCGCTTCTAGAATTCCGCAACAACCTGAAGCGCTTGCACGGCCTTGATCGCGGCCGAAGCTCGGTTCTCAACGCCGAGTTTGGTGTAAACCTGTTCGAGATGCTTGTTTACGGTCCGGGGGCTGAGCCCGAGAATATCGCCGATGTCCTTGTTTGACTTGCCGCGGGCAATCCAGAGCAGCACTTCGCTTTCGCGCTGAGTCAATCCAAAAGCCTGGCGCAGGGCATCCTCGGTGCCTTCCGTCCGGGCGCTCGACAGACGGAACAGATATTCTTCGCCGGCAACAAGACCCAGAAACGATAACTGCAAACCGGGCGAACCGGCAGCAGCGACATCAAAGCCCCCGCCGGCATCGGGGGAACCACCGGCGCTCTTCAACCACTCCAGAAAGCGCTCCGACATGGGGCCCTCCTGTTCGGCATCAATGCCCGAGCGCGTCAAGAGGCGGCTGGCCTGCGGCGTCGACCAGAGCAGCGGCCCCTCGGCGGCAAAGGCCACAAGGTGGCGCCCGGCGGCATCAAGCGCAATGTGTGCGCTTTGCGCGCGTCGGGCATTGGCCAGATGGACGCGGATGCGAGCCCTCAATTCATCGACGTTTATGGGCTTTGAGAGATAATCGACCCCACCGCTATCGAGGGCATGGACGATATGCTCGGTCTCGGTCAAACCAGTCATGAAGATGATCGGGATGTGGCCGAGGGCAGGCACAGTTTTGAGCCGGCGACACGTTTCAAAGCCGTCAAGGCCCGGCATGACCGCGTCCATGAGCACCACGTCCGGCGTCACCCGATCGGCAATACCGAGCGCCATTTCTCCTGACCGCGCAACGAGCACGGTCAGGCCGGCATCCTCGAGCGCCGCAGTCAGGAACCCCAGCGACTCCGGGGAGTCATCGACCAGAAGCACGATATCGTTTTCGCGCTCAATCGGGCTCATGGCTCATCCGTTCCAGAAGCTCGGCATAGCCGTCAAAATCGAACACCTCCATATGCCGCCGCAGGGCTTGGACCAGCGGGAGATTTTCGGGGTCGCCGGCCAGTTCGCCAAGCTTGGCATCAATGCCCCGCACATGCCCGATCTGTCCCAGGCCGGCAAGGTCGCGCAGGTGCTCGCTGCCCGGAGAGCGCATTTTTTTGGGCCGGACCTCCGCTGCAGGGCCAGGGTTGGCGTACTCCCAATCGAGCTTGAGGTGGGCGCCGAGTTTGTCGAGCAGCTGATAGAGATCGACAGGTTTGGCCAGTGTGTCGGTGTGGCCGGCATCCCCGCCCGTCGGGCCGGCGCCATCTCCGATATTGGCCGAAAGCAGAACGATTGGCGCACTGACGGCCCTCTGCCTCAAGGCCGCGGCCAGCGCCCACCCGCTCATGCCCGGCATGCGGATATCGAGGAAATAGAGGTCCGGGCGAACCGCGTCGAGACGAGAGAGGCAATCGGGGCCATCGACAGCGGTCAGGACCGTAAAGCCGAGCGGCGTCAGCAATTGGTCCATCACGTCACGATGCTCGGCATTGTCATCAACCACCATGATGGTGCGGCGTTCACCCCTATAGCCCGTCACCCGGCGCCGGTCCGCACCTGCCTTGGCGAGGCGCTCGACGCGGGCAAGCATCAGCCGTGCCTGAAACCGGGTGCCTGAACCGAGCGCGCTGGAGACGGTGATTTCACCGCCGAGGGTTTCGGTCAGCAGCCTGGTGATGGTCAACCCCAGCCCGAGACCAGGGGCAAAGCGGGAGCGCTCGGCCTCGCCGCGCACGAAGGGCTCGAAAATATGCTGCAGATCGTCTTCGGAAATGCCGCTTCCCGTGTCCGCGACGGTAAAGGTCGCGACCTGGGAGCGATATCCGATTTCGAATGTGATCGTGCCTTCGGACGTGAACTTGATGGCATTGGACAAGAGATTGACCAGTATCTGACGCAAGCGCTTTTCGTCGGTTCGCACATACTGGGGCAGCATGGGCGAGCGCACATGGTTGAACGCGAGTCCCTTGGCCTCCGCCTGCGGCCGGAACATCTCCACGAGCTGGTCGAGGAAGTCCTCGATATTGATCTCGTTGGAATAGACCTGGAGCCGCCCCGCCTCGATACGCGAGATGTCGAGCAACCCGTCGATCAATCCCGACAGATGCTCGGCGCTGCGGCGGATGGTTTCGACCGAGCCGCGTCGATTGACGGGAATCTCGCGATCACGCTCGAGGATTTGGGCATAGCCCATAACCGCGTTGAGCGGGGTGCGCAGTTCATGGCTCAATCCAACGACGTAACGGGACTTTGCGTTGTTTGCTGCTTCGGCCTTTTCCTTGGCGCGCTGCAGTTCGGCGTCGGTTTTCGAGTGCGCATCGATTTCCTTGAGCAACAAGGTGTTCTGGCGCGTGCTTTCCTCCTCGGCAACGAGGCGGCTGTCATGGGCAAGCACCAGGAACCAGGTCATGATCCCTGCTGTCACCGAGAAAACGAAAAAGACCACGAGCAGCGTTCCGCCCACGACATCGGCGGTTTCGGGCGCGTATTGGGCGGCCAGTCCATAGATGAGCGCCAGCGCGCCGCCGAGCATCGATACGGCAACCAGCGTCGCGATCGCGTATCGCCCCAGACGGGACTGGAGCTTTTCCACGACCCAGCCGGGCAATATTGTGGCGGCCACGGCCTGAGTCTGGGCACGGAAATGGGCGTGTGGCTTACACATGTCATGGCAGCGCGCATCGAGAGAGCAGCACAGCGAACAGATCGGAGCGGCGTAGGCCGGACACCAGGCCATGTCCTCGGGCTCGAAAGGGTGTTCGCAGATCGAGCAGGTGAGCGTTTTAAGCTTTTGCCATTGGCGGCGAGGCTTGCGGGCCAGATAATATTTGCCCTTGGTGGCCCAGGCGAGAGTGGGGGATGCGACAAAGCACACAACCAGCGCGATGTAGGGAGACAAGGCCGCTGCCATGGTGCCGAAGGCTCCGAAATGGGCGGCCAGTGCAATGGTGGCCGAGAGAAACATCGAGCCGACACCGACGGGATTGACGTCATAGAGGTGGGCACGTTTGAACTCGATCCCCGGCGGGGCCAATCCCAGTGGCTTGTTGATGAACAGATCGGCGGAAATCGAGCACAGCCAGGCCATGGCAACAATCGAAAAGATGCCAAGCGTTTCTTCGAGAAGCCGGTAGATGCCCAACTCCATCAACAGCAGCGCGATGGACACATTGAACATCAGCCAGACGACGCGGCCCGGATGGGAATGGGTGAGCCGGGAAAAGAAATTGGACCAGGCGAGCGAGCCCGCATAGGCGTTCATTACGTTGATCTTGAGCTGGCTTATGACCACGAATACGGCCATGAGCATCAGTGCCAGAAACTCGTTGGGGATCATGTAGCCAAAGGCGATGGCAAACATGTAGCCCGGCTCGGAAGCGTGTTCGGGCGAAACGCCGGCCGAAAGTGCGAGAAAGGCAAGAAAAGAACCCGCCAAGAGCTTGGGTGCGCCAACCACCACCCAGCCCGCGCCGGCAAGAAACACCCCCAGTTTGTGCCGCCATTTGGGCATTTTTTCCGCCGGCAGGAAGCGCAGAAAGTCCACCTGCTCACCGATCTGGGTCATCAGCGCCAGAATGACGGCCGATGCGGCACCGAATTTGGCGACTTCGAAGGGCGCGATTGAGCCCGGTTCGCCCGGCGGCTGGTCCAGTCCGGTAAAGGCGCGCCAGAGATCGAACTTTTCCCAATCCATGAAGGCTATGAAAAAGAACGGCAGTATGTTGAGGACGATCCAGACCGGCTGGGTCAGAATCTGGAAGCGCGAGATCATGGTGATCCCATGGGTGACCAGCGGGATCACAACGATCGCCGAAATGATATGGCCGAGCCACAGCGGAATGCCGAAGGCCAGTTGCAGGGCGCTCGACATGATCGATGCTTCAATGGCAAAGAGAATGAAGGTGAAGCCCGCATAGATCAGCGAGGTGATGGTCGACCCGATGTAGCCAAAGCTGGCCCCGCGGGTCAAAAGATCCACATCGACGCCATGGCGCGCCGCATAGCGGGCAATGGGCACTCCCACAAACAGGATCGCTATGGAGGCGACCGCGATGGCGATCATCGCGTTGGTCGTGCCATAGCTCAGAGTGATGGCGCCACCGATGGCTTCGAGCGCCAGAAACGAAATTGCACCGATTGCAGTCTGGGAAATGCGGTCGTTGGAAAAGCGCCGCGCCGACTTGGCGGTGAAGCGCAGGGCGTAGTCTTCCAGCGTTTCGTTGGCCACCCAGCGGTTGTATTCGCGCCGGATGGGGATGATTCTTTGTCGCGCCATGAATCGTCTAGTTTTTAGCCATTTTATTTGGCTGCACAAAAATTTTCCAACCTCTCCATAGCATGGATTGCATTGGAATCACGCGGCTTTTCATGCCCCGGCGCAAGAGTTGGCTCCTGCAATGGCTTCCTGATTACGTCAATCGACGTATAGGGTCAGCTCAACGAAGTGTCCCAAAGTCCGGCAAGGGCGTCAGTCAATGACGCCTTGGGGAACCAAACTGAGGGACATCACCATGAAGAAATTCAGCGCATCGCGCGCTTTGCTTGCCACGGTTCTGGCCGGTGGCATGAGCCTGCCGATGGCGCCGGCCATTGCGCAGGACGAGGGGCCGATCAAGGTCGGGATTCTGCATTCGCTGTCGGGCACGATGGCGATTTCGGAAACCACGCTCAAAGACGTCATGCTGATGCTCATCGAGCAACAGAATGAGGCCGGTGGCGTGATGGGCCGCCAGCTCGAACCCGTTGTCGTGGATATCGCTTCGGATTGGCCGCTCGCTGCGGAATTGGCGCGCCGGCTGATCGAAGTCGACGAAGTCGACGCGGTCTTTGGCTGCTGGACATCGGTGTGCCGCAAATCGGTGCTTCCGGTATTTGAAGAGCTGAACTCGCTGCTGTTCTATCCGGTCCAGTACGAAGGCGAAGAATCCCAGCGCAATGTGTTTTACACCGGCGCCTCGCCCAACCAGCAAGCGATTCCCGCTGTCGATTATCTGATGAACGAAGAAGGCGTCGAGCGCTGGGTGCTGGCCGGCACAGACTATGTCTATCCCCAGACCACCAACAAAATCCTCGAGCAGTATCTTCTCGATAGCGGTGTGGCTTCGGAAGACATCATGATCAACTATACCCCGTTCGGGCATTCGGACTGGCAGACGATCGTATCCGACATCGTGGCCTTCGGCTCGGAAGGCATGAAGACAGCAGTGGTCTCGACCATCAATGGCGATGCCAATGTGCCGTTCTACCGCGAGCTGGCCAATCAGGGCGTCGCAGCCGAAGACATTCCGGTCGTCGCGTTCTCGGTGGGCGAAGAAGAGCTTTCGGGATTCGACACCGCACCGCTTGTGGGCCACCTTGCCGCCTGGAACTACTTCATGAGCGTTGAAACGCCCGAGAACGAAGAATTCATTGCCTCATGGCAGGACTTCATCGGCTCGGAAGATCGTGTGACCAACGACCCGATGGAGGCCCATTACATCGGCTTCAATCTCTGGGTCGATGCCGTCGAGGCGGCAGGAACCACCGATGCCGACGCGGTGATCGAAGCGATTGTCGGGCTGGAAACGCCGAACCTGACCGGTGGCATGGCCGAGATGCTGCCCAACCACCACATCACCAAGCCGGTGCTGATCGGTGAAATTCAGGATGACGGCCAGTTCTTCGTGGTCTCTGAAACCGACGATCTGGTGCCGGGCGATGCCTGGTCCGACTATCTGCCCGAGTCCGCAATGCTCGAAGCCGATTGGACCGACCCGATCATGTGCGGCAACTACAACACCGAAACCGAAACCTGCGGCGGCGGCTCAGCCGAATAGGCCGAACATTTCGCGTTTGCCGGGGACGGGTCGTCCCGCCCCCGGCTCTGCTGTCAACATTGACCAGAAATCCTTCCGACCGGCTCGATTGTGAAAGGGGATCGCGATCATGCGCAGTCTCAATCGGCTCACCAGATATCTTTCTCTAATGGTTTTTCTCGCGCTCGCCGTTCTTGCGGCTGGTAGCGCGCGGGCCCAAGGCGTTTCCGAAATCTTGCCCACGATGTATGACGCCAGCCTCGGCGAACTCGAAGATGCCGTTGCGGCGCTTGTCGCCAGCGGCGAGGACGCGGCGCTGCCGATCCTGCAAGCACTTGGCGAGGGCGAACTCTACGAATCCGACACCGGCGGCATCTTCATCGAAACAGGGCGCAACGCCTATGCCGATGCCCTGACCGGCGAGGCGGCCGATCTCGATACGACGGGAGAAATGAGCGTCATCCGGATCAACAATTCCCTGCGCCGCGATATTGCGGCCGCCGTGGGCAGCCTGACGCTGATGAGCGACAATCCCGGCGCCAGACTGGCCGCAGCGCGGGAAATGTTTTCCACGGCCGAGCCCGACGCCATTCCGATGCTGGACGAGGCGATTGCCCAGGAAACCGACTCTTCGGTTCTCAGAGTCATGGAGCAGGCACGGGCCGCCGCCATGCTCAACACCGACGCCAGCGAGGAAGAGATCGCTGATGCCGTTGCGGTCATTTCGGCCCGCGGCGATCGGCAGGCCCTGGCCATTCTCAATTCCAGCCTCGCTGGCGCCAGCGATGACCAGCGGCCAGCCATCGAGGCGGGCATGGCCCAGATCAATCAGGCGTTGGCGCTGTGGGGCGTTGGCCAGAACGTCTGGTATGGCATCTCGCTCGGCTCAGTGCTGCTTCTGGCCGCGATCGGACTTGCCATTACGTTCGGGGTGATGGGGGTCATCAATATGGCGCATGGCGAGATGGTCATGCTGGGGGCCTATGTCACCTTCGTCATCCAGGAAATCATTCGTACGACCAGCCCGGGCCTGTTCGACTATTCGCTCGCCATCGCCATACCGATGGCCTTCCTGGTCACGGCGATGATCGGCATCGCCATTGAGCGTGGCGTTATCCGCTGGCTCTATGGCCGACCGCTGGAAACGCTTCTGGCCACATGGGGGCTTTCACTGATCATCCAGCAGAGCGTGCGCACGATTTTCGGCGCTACAAACCGCGACGTGGGCAATCCCTCCTGGATGTCGGGGGCGTTCGAGCTGGGGGGGCTGGCAATCACCTGGAACCGCATGTGGATCGTGGTGTTTGCGATCGTTGTGTTTTCCTTGCTGCTGTTGGTCCTCAATCGAACCCCGCTCGGTCTGCAGATGCGGGCGGTGACCCAGAACCGTCGCATGGCATCGGCCATGGGCATTCGAACCCCATGGGTGGACGCCATGACATTCGGGCTCGGCTCGGGGGTTGCGGGGTTGGCCGGGGTCGCGTTGAGCCAGATCGACAACGTCTCGCCCAATCTCGGACAGGGCTACATCATCGACAGTTTCATGGTTGTTGTGTTCGGCGGGGTCGGCAATCTGTGGGGGACACTGGTCGGCGCTCTGACGTTGGGCATCGCCAACAAATTCCTTGAGCCCTATGCCGGAGCGGTGCTGGCCAAGATCCTGATCCTTGTTCTTATCATCCTGTTCATCCAGCGCCGCCCACGGGGCCTGTTCGCGCTCAAGGGAAGGGCGGTGGAGGCATGAGGCTGACCGTGGATACCGCTATTTTTCGCGCTCTTGGCACGATGGCGCGGCCCGTCACAGAACAAAAGGATGGTCGCGACGACACCGGCCGGCTTGCCCAGCGAAGGACCGCGCCATGATAACCGGCAAGATCTTTGAAAAGCTCGGAGCGAAGGCCGTCTGGGTGGTCGCCATATTGCTGGTCGTAGCCATCGCAGTTCCCCTTTCCAACCTGATGCTCCAGACCGGTCATCCCTTGCGGGTACCCAATTATCTCGTGCCCTTGATGGGCAAATACCTGACCTATGCAACGCTCGCGCTGGCGCTCGATCTGGTCTGGGGCTATTGCGGCATTCTTTCGCTCGGACACGGTGCATTCTTTGGGCTGGGCGGCTATGCCATGGGCATGTACCTGATGCGCCAGATCGGCGACCGGGGTGTCTATGGCAATCCTGTGCTGCCCGACTTCATGGTGTTTCTGAACTATTCCGAGTTGCCCTGGTACTGGCAGGGGTTCGATATGTTCTGGTTCGCCCTTGTCATGATGGCGTTCGTGCCGGGACTTTTGGGGTTCGTCTTTGGCTGGTTCGCGTTTCGCAGCCGGGTGACGGGGGTCTATCTTTCGATCATCACCCAGGCACTGACCTACGCGTTGATGCTGGCGTTTTTCCGCAACGACATGGGATTTGGCGGCAACAACGGGCTCACCGACTTCCGCGAAATACTGGGCGCGCCGATCTCGGCGGCCGGCACGCGCGCCAGCCTTTTCGCTGCCTCTGCGATCCTTCTGGCGCTGTGCTTTACCCTGTGCTCGCTGATTGTTCGCTCAAAGCTCGGCAAGGTCATGGTTGCGGTGCGCGATGCGGAAAGCCGGACGCGGTTCATCGGGTACCGGGTGGAAAACGTCAAACTCTTCGCCTTTACCGTCTCGGCGGTGATGGCCGGGCTTGCCGGGGCCCTCTATGTGCCGCAGGTGGGGATCATCAATCCTGGAGAATTTGCACCGGCCAACTCCATCGAAGTGGTGATCTGGACGGCTGTGGGCGGGCGCGGGACGCTTGTCGGACCGATCATCGGCGCGGTGATCGTCAATGCCGCAAAGTCCTACTTCACCGGCACGTTCGCCGATTTGTGGCTGTTTATCCTGGGCGGCATGTTCGTGTTCGTGACGCTGTTCATGCCAAAGGGGATCGTGGGGATCTGCACATCGGTCTGGACGGCACTCAAGCAGCGCCGTGCCTCCGATACTTTCGAAAAAGGCGCCGGGCCCGCACCGGGACCGGTATTGGACGATGCACCTGTCGAAAGCCATGAACACGACCAGACGCCCCACGGCGCAAGACCCTCTCCGGCGGAGTAAGCAAATGGTTGATACACTGCGCGAAGGATCGCTCCTTTATCTCGACGGCGTCACCGTTTCCTTTGACGGGTTCAAGGCGCTCAACTCGCTCTCGCTGCTCGTCAAGCGCGACGATTTGCAGGCCATTATCGGCCCCAATGGTGCGGGCAAGACGACGATGATGGACATAATTACCGGCAAGACGCGCCCCGATACCGGGGAAGTGTTTTTCGAGGGATCGGTTGACCTAACCAAAAAGGATGAAACCGAAATCGCCAATCTGGGGATCGGACGCAAATTTCAGAAGCCGACGGTGTTTGAGAGCCATACGGTCTGGGACAATATCGAACTGGCACTCAAAAAGCCGCGCGGGGTGTTTTCGTCCTGGCTCTACACTCGCGATGCGACGGACACGAACCATATAGCGGAGATACTGGACACTGTGCGGCTCACTCACCGGAAGGATGAATACGCTGCCAACCTTTCTCACGGTCAAAAACAGTGGCTTGAGATCGGCATGCTGCTCGCCCAGGATCCCAAGCTGCTGCTGGTCGATGAGCCGGTGGCCGGCATGACCGACTCGGAAACCGAGGAAACCTCGAAATTGCTGAAGTCGATTTCCAAACATCACTCTGTGGTGGTGGTGGAACACGACATGAGCTTTGTGCGCGATCTCGACTGCAGGGTGACGTGTCTTGCCGAAGGCTCCGTGCTTGCGCAGGGTTCGCTCGAACATGTCTCGGCCGATCCGCTGGTCATCGAACGCTACCTGGGACGCTGAAATGACGACACTGACCGTTACCGATGTCGATCTGCATTATGGCGCCGCGCAGGCGCTCAAGACAGTTTCGATCACCGCTCAGCCCAACAAGATCACCTCTGTCCTGGGGCGCAACGGGGTGGGAAAATCCTCGCTGTTGCGCGCGATCACGGGAACACACCCGATTACTGGCGGCACGATCCGGTTCGAAGAATTCGAACTCAAGAAAATTCCGCCCTATACGCGGGCCCGAATGGGCATCGGCTATGTACCGCAGGGGCGCGAGATCTTTCCGCTGCTTACCGTCAAGGAAAACCTGCTTACAGGCTACGCGCCGCTCAAGCCCAAGGATCGTTCGATTCCCGACACGATCTTTGAGCTCTTTCCCGTGCTCAAAACCATGCTGAGCCGAAGGGGGGGCGACCTTTCGGGCGGGCAGCAGCAGCAATTGGCCATAGGGCGGGCGCTGGTGACCCGCCCCAGCCTTCTGGTCCTCGATGAGCCCACCGAAGGGATACAGCCCTCGATCATCAAGGATATCGGGCGGGCATTGCAGTTTTTGCGCGATGAGATGGGCATGACCATCCTTTTGGTCGAACAGTATCTCGATTTCTGCCGCGAATTGAGTGACCATATCTATGTCATGGATCGAGGAGAGATCATGCACGAGGGCCCCGCCTCCGATCTCGACGATCCCAACGTCAAACGGCATTTGATGGTCTGATGCTCGAAAGTCCGGTTTTCCAGGGTGGTACGCCCCGGTTGCAACGCGCCGAAGGCGAGGGCCGCGTCACGATCAAGGCGCGCGACGGCTTGTCGGTACTCGATACGCTTTATCAGTACGGCTGCGGCAAGATCCGAATACCCAAGGCCTACGGCAACTGGCTTGAAGCCGTGCTGATCAATACATCCGGGGGCTTGACCGGCGGCGACAGGATGGCCTGGTCGGCGACGGCTGCCGCAAACACCCATCTGGCCATCACCACGCAGGCGTGCGAGCGCATCTATCGTTCGACCGGCGGAGCGGCGCGCGTTACCACCACGCTGTCTGTTGAGCCGGGAGCCCGGCTCGACTGGCTGCCGCAGGAAACGATTGTGTTCGACGGCTCGGAGCTGGAGCGGACAATTGACGTCGATATGGCAAGAGATGCGACATTCCTCGGGCTTGAAGTGGTCATTCTCGGTCGCGAGGCACATGGGGAAGATGCCGTTTCGGCAATGATTTCAGATCGTTGGCGCGTGCGGCGCGATGGCGAACTCATCCACGCCGAGGCTGCCCGGCTCGATGCGCACGATATGCCGGCACGGGCCAACAGCGCTCTTCTGCAGGGCGCACGGGCTTATGGAACGCTGTGCTATATCGCAAAGGATGCAGAGCGGCGGGTTGAACATCTCAAGGCCCTGATCGCCGATCACCCCACTGCCGGGGTATCGCGTATCGGGGAGAAAATCGTGCTGCGGGCGACGGGCCGGTCAGGCTATCATCTGCGCAAAATCATCATGCCGGCAATCGCGGCGCTTTCAGGAGCCGGGGCCGTTCCCAAGCTCTGGTCACTCTAAAAGGGGCGGCAACATGAACCTCACACCGCGGGAAAAAGACAAGCTGCTGGTCTCGATGGCCGCCATGGTGGCGCGGCGACGGCTCGAGCGCGGCGTCAAGCTCAACCATCCTGAGGCGATCGCACTGATTACCGATTTCGTTGTCGAGGGCGCCCGCGACGGTCGTCCGGTCTCTGAACTGATGGAAGCGGGCGCGCATGTCATTTCGCGCGATCAGGTGATGGAGGGCATTGCCGAGATGATCAATGACATCCAGGTCGAAGCAACTTTTCCGGACGGGACCAAACTGGTCACCGTCCATTCTCCCATTCGCTAAGGAGCCCACCTCATGCTCAGACGTCTTTTTACGGCCCTCGTGCTTATTGTTGCCGGCACGGCGCCCGCCTTTGCCCATCTCGATCCTCTTGAACACGGCTCGTTTGCAGCCGGGTTTACCCACCCCCTGTTTGGACTCGATCATATCCTGGCCATGGTCGCCGTGGGCCTATGGGCCGCCTCGGTTGGCGGCAAGGCGTTGTGGGCGGTACCGGCCGCCTTTGTCGGCACAATGGCGGTCGGGTTCGGCGCGGCACTGGTTGGAATGCCGCTCCCGTTCGTCGAGCCGGTCATTCTGGCTTCGGTAATTTTTATCGGCATCATGGTGGCCCTCGCCCTGCCGTTGCCGGCAATTGGCGTCGGCGCCGTTGTTGCCTTCTTTGCACTGTTTCACGGCCACGCGCATGGTGGGGAAATGGGTGAGGCTGGCGCATTCGGTTATGCTGGCGGCTTTCTTGTCGCCACGGCGTTGCTTCACGCGGTTGGCGTTGCGCTGGGCGTCGGTCTTGGCCGGGCTCTGGCGACGACGCGCGGTGCCATCGGTACACGGATCGCAGGCGGTTTGACGGCGCTTGGCGGGCTATGGCTGGTTATCGCAGGTTAAGGACAGCGACATGATCCCAGGCGAAATCATCCCCAAACCCGGCGACATCGAACTCAATGCGGGACGCGAGACCGTGACGCTCGAGGTTGCCAACACCGGAGACCGACCCATCCAGGTGGGTAGCCACTACCATTTTTTTGAAACCAACGCCGGGCTGGCTTTCGAAAGGGAGCGGGCACGGGGCATGCGGCTCGATATTGCGGCCGGTACGGCCGTGCGGTTCGAGCCGGG
>TARA_R110002051_G_scaffold176582_1_pt1 | contig 14806 bp, 21 predicted proteins | sample TARA_R110002051 | Tara Oceans TARA_R110002051 (sample SAMEA4397023) | marine metagenome | biome: Polar Biome; feature: [MES] marine water layer (ENVO:01000295) within the mesopelagic zone...; material: water (ENVO:00002006), including particulate matter (ENVO:01000060) such...
TCAATACAATATCTTTCCATTTCATAGTGTCATCTCCTTTATCATATTCCAACCCGGACATATATCAATGTAGTCACACCACCCACATGGCATTGTAGTGCAGCGGCAATATGCTTTACATTTCTCTGTGTGTACAGGTTGAAAATCATTGTTTATATGTGCTCTAATCAGTTTTTCACTAACTGTTTTAATTGACTTAGCGGCATATCTTGAGAGTCTCTTAGCATCTTCAATGGCCCAAATAGCCCCATCTCCACCATTGACTTGACCATAGGGGTATTCCCACGCCCATTGGGTCACAGGTAAGTATTCTGAGTGATTGGATTTAACTAACATTTGTCTATAGAACTCCATTTCAAATCTCATACCTGAATACTTGTAAGGTCTTTCCATCCATTTACCTGTCTTCAACTCCATCAAGATGAATCCGCCATGACCGTCTGCAAATACACGGTCAACATACCCTTTGTAATGTACAGGGAGTGTTACCCCATCCACCTCTAAAGTTTCCATAGCGTGAACTTCTAACTCATTACCAACAGGTTGCCAAAGGTGTATTGTGTTCTCTGCATAACATATTAATAATCTCATCCAATTCCATTCAAACCATTGTTCTATTACTATTCCTTCATTATAGTGAAAACCATCTTCAGGTTTAGGTAAGAAACCCTCTAACAACTTTTTAGCCGTTATTTGTTTATCTTCATCTAATAACTTCTTTACTACTTCTAAAACATCTTCATTGATTTGCTTCCAAAAGTATTCAACAACATTATGCACATTAGTTCCTCTAACCATAGGTATAGTTTCACCTTGTGGTAGCCTAAGTATATACTGATAGTAATACTGTCTAGGGCATATCTTAAAAGTGCTTAATGTGCTCTTAGTTATTCTCAATTTCATCATTTGACCATCATCATCAACCATGCCCGGTTGCCATGTATAGGTACTCAGATTGTACGATTCTTCTAAATCCTCATTGAGATATGTGGCCTCTTCTGTGAAACCTTTATCGTTAGGATTGAACTTATGTAAACTCATTTTTTAATCTCCAACATTTGAATCTGTTTTTCAATATATACCAAAGCATCCATTAATTCTTCTGAAAAGTGTTTCATCCATTCTACAAGAGTTAAATCATCTCTTTCCATAGTAACTCCGTATTTTCTTTTTCCTACTTTTGCTCTCATCATTATTTTTTTACATACATTCTCTTCTATTTTACTCATTTTAATCACCAATACTTCTTAGGTATTTTTTCTCCACAGGCATAGGATAAATCCCAACCTAGTTCTTTGTATATTGAGTCAATCTTATTCTTGATGAACTTCTCAACACAAGTGGAATAATCTATTGTGAAGGTATTAATCTCTTCACTATCTCTAAATGCCACAGACTTGCTGTGGGGTAAATCGTGGGGTGTCTTAGCCACATACATCCATTGACCCTTTTCACCCACACGAAAGGGTTCTGATGGGTCTAGATGCTCATTGTAGTATATCATCCCTCTAGCGGCCATAGGGGGAATGCCCTGATAATGTTCCTTACCTAGTCTCCCATAAGGGGCAATTTCTTCCAAATCATATTCGCCACTTCTAAGTTTTAATGATATTTCTCTTATCTTATCAGATACAAACGCTTCTTCCTCATTGACAGAAACTGACCTAAAAATAACATCTTGAACATCTTTTGTGATAGGGGAAGCACTAGCCGATTTGTGCTCATAGCCTGTAACTTTCAATTGGTTTCTCTTATGCTCAGGCCATGTGTATAGACCAAAGTTTCGATTCTTACCCTTACCCTGTCTCCCTCTCCCTATGAAGAAGTAATTGAAATAAGCCTCAAACTCAACTTCAAGAAGACCTCTAGTGTTCAAGTCCTCGTTTATTTCCTCATTGAATATATCAACTGCTCCCTTCACTTCGTTAAATGGAATCTGTATGTAACATGAATCTGTGTGTCCCGCTGCTACAAGGTAGCCTAGACCCTCTGCTTTCGCTCTAAGTGTGTCCACAGCCTTACGACCTGTGGCCGTGATAGCAGCACCCACATCGGGGTCTGTCCACATGCCACCAATCTTTGATTGGGCTATGTACCCATAACAAGCGTTGGCGTTTACCTTAGCCGCCAATTGCAACATATCATATTTGCTCTTCTCCTTTTCATCAATGGCCTCTTCCATCATTTTCTTGTATTCTGCTCGCACTTCAAGTAAGTCTTCAATGACGGAAGGAAGAATACCTTTCTGTGTAATATCCCAAAAAGAACCATCAGGGGCTTCTATGATGCCTTCTCCACCTGCTCGTCTTTTGGTAGTGGGGCATAGATTGTAAGCCTGAATTATTTTTGGATATAGTGATTTGAAATCCAATAAAGATATATTTGATAATAGCCCATATTTCAAAGCGAATACATTAGCGGCTTTTAAGGCATCTCTTTCTTTTCTAGTTCTGCTAGGTGATTTCAAATCAGTTTCTCTAGCAAATAAACCTCTAATATAATTGGTAACATTGTGTGTGCTACTTATCTTAACACCACATAACTTTTGCATACCCAAGAAGTAAGGTACGAAATTAACAGACTCACAGACTTTTCTAAGAAGTGTAGTATCAACTAAACAGTAATCAACAAATAAATCAAAGTGTGTACGCCACCAAGTGTGAACATCGAGTTTGTTACCTTCTCCATCTTCTTGTATCTTACCTTTAAATCCTAGTTCTTCTGCTATAGTTTGTAGTTTTCTGTTGGGTAGGCTTCTGCCTGATTTAGCAAAAAGTGTTTCAATACCGCTACCCGAACTTCCCATAGCAGCAGTATCTAGTATTAATCTTCCTTTTATCGGCTGTGCTATCTCTCTGTAAAATCCTGTCTTTGGGTTGGGTCTAGTTACTTCACCCACAGGACTGAGCCTATCGGGATTATCCAACCTTCTCAATAAATGCGGCATATCCGCCCAACAAATAGCGTGTGCTATCAGTATGTCAGGGTCACACAAATCCATGTGGTCTAGGAAGGCATCATGCATGTCTTTCTCAGAACCATATATCCTTCTTTCATAACCATCTTCTCTTTCAATGTGGTCAATCTCAACACCTTCCATCCCTGCGCTTTCTTCACTCCAAGCAAACACAATAGGATGTTCAGCGTGAGTGTCATCAACGGCCATAACAGTAGTAAAGTCTTCTTTGGTGTCCCATTCTAAATCAAAGTACCATATTCTAGGATGGAAGTCGGGTATACTTCGCTTCTCAGGAAATCTCTGAAAGAGGATTTGGTCTTCCCACGGATGCTCCGCCTCATAGGTCTCTGTTATGTTGATTACATCCCAAAGAGTACGAGGGTTGTCAAAACTAACTTTATACAACCTAACACCATCTCTGCTTGTTGCTTCTATCTCATGGTGGAAATGTACCCCTTCCACCGTAGCAGAAAGTCTAGACAACCTTCTAGGGCTTGTGCTCACAGGAAGCCAACAAAACGGCCTAATGTAATCTTCATCCTCAGGATTAGTTATCTGTACATGCAGATTACCATGTTCATCTCTAGACCTCATATATATTGAAGGTTGAGCGTATAAACCATGACCTGTTGGGTATATTGCATCGAGTATCATGTTTATCACTCTTGGTCTATGATAAGTACAGTTCTCTCCCATCCATCTCCTTCTTGAAGAATTATTAGAGGGGTTCCATTACCTAAATGAAATTGAGAATTACCATTACTCAAACAGGAGAGAGCATCTAATAACCACTTACCAAAAGAACTTGATACAGTACCGTTAATGCCTTGTGAGTTTAGGGTGTTGACATAACAAATGAAGGAAACACCACCTGTCTTCTTCACTTGTAATGCCAACTCATCTTCTTCTGCGTTATATTTAATAAGATAGTCGGACTCTTTATCCAAACCCTTTGCTACAGAAAGTGATGATATTAATTCAGAGAAGTCTGCTTCTGCGTGGCAGTTTAACTGTACCTTTCTGCCAAACTTCTCCCAATTGTTCTCTTCTGATTCCACTAGAAGCCTAGAGAGTGTGTGTGATAACTGACTACTCTTACATTCGTAAGATGGTATGTTGATACTCTTCTTCTGATTCTGTATCACTATCTTGTTACTCAATTGAGATATAGTAACATCTCCTTTAGCCTTCTTAAGAAAGGCCATAGTGTTCTTCAAATCGGTGAAGGCAATCATACCTGTGACTTTAACAGCCTCTTCGTATGTTTTGCTATATCTTATGGCGTGTGTGGAGTGTCCGACAAGGTATTCTAATCCCTCATCAGTAGCATTGATTTCAACATCGGTGATTATATCACCAAATGAAGAAAGAATGTTAATCCATTCCTTAGCATCAAGCACTACCTTAACCATACACAATCACAGAGTACCGTCATTTAGTTCTTGAAGACCATACCACTTTGGTTTCCCACCAACCTCTGTGGTTAGAATAGTTCTTCTCTGACCTTGTAGGTTTGCGTTAGTTTTACTCTTCTCATATGTCGCAGTAAATATCTGATTGGTTAAATTACCTTCATCATCGTAAACATCTTCCCTCTCAAATAGAAGTATTTGGAATACAAGACCTGCTGTGGATTTCTCCCACGCAGGTCGCCATCCTCTGATACTGCTTCTGTCCTCATCATCTTGCTTTGCAAGGTGTGTTTCAAGGAATACCTTCACACCTTTCTTAACAAGCCCCCTACATAGTGTAGTCATCTGATGGAATCTAGTTTTTCTTATTCCCCAATCCCATTGAAATTCAACCCTTCTAGAGTCCTTGCCTTGACCTCTTACATCTGCCGCAGAAATCGCATCGCGGGCAAGGCCCAAATCCTGTATTCTCATATTGTTAATACATGTTGCATCCCAACCGTCTACACCTGTGATTAACACACCCCAAAGGTTCTCATGGTTGTGTACGCAGTATTGTAGTAGTTTCATCACTCTATCGTGTGTAGCAGGGTAGTCTATTGCTGTCCTGTCATCCTGTGTGTACACATAGGGGTCTAGACAAACCAAAGTGTCTAGGTTAGGCCAAAAGGCACTCTTGTTTGCTTGAGCACCGCCATCGAAGTCTATGCACATTAGTTGCTTTGGTTTTGTTTCGTATTGCACACTATCTTCTATGCACTTATTATGATATATAGAATAAGCAGAGGTTACTATCGCCGTCTTACCTGTGTTCTCATGGCCTATCAAAGCCGTGAAGGTGTGTCCTATGTTGTCATTAGCATTCGCTATTTCAGCCGCTATAGCCGCAAAAGGGTCTGCTCTCTCATGTGAAATGTTCCTTAAGTCACTTTGCTTCTTAGTATCTTTAACGGTATCTTCAACCGCCTTTAGGTTCCCAAAACCACTCATTCTGTATCACTACTCGTAGCGTTATTCAATGCTTCAACTTCTTGAATAAGTGAGCGACCCACACCCATAACGGTGTTAGCGTATCTTTCTAACATCTGAAGTTGAAGCATCTGCTTCGCATTCTCAGCCTTGTAAAGTTCACTTATTTCTTTCAATTGTTTGTTTTCTTCAGTTAATCTGTTTATTTCCATTTCCATTTCTTTTTTATTCATTTTAATCACCTAAATTGTGTTACATCAGTATCTCCGCCACCTACTCGCTTACGGGCTAATCTAGGATTAGCATATGCTCCCATAACTTTCAACTTTGGATATTCTTCACCGTTACTTTGCATCATTCCTATTCTTCCGAATAGATACAACACAGTTCCTTCTGCGTATTCCATTAATTCACCATCTGTATCTCTGAAAGAGAATACATTGGTTAAATCATGTACTGCACTACCTACATTACAGAAGACTTCAGACCCTCTGCCGTGTCCTTTGTTACTCTGTAGGGCTTGAGAGGATATACTGAATGAGTACGACCTACCATCCTCATCATACTCGCTCTCTCTAGACTCTGTACTCATTCGCACAACTCGACCTTTAGTGGTTACAAGAGGCCCGTATGCGTTACCTTGTGCTGTCACTTCCTTTTTTGTTCTGAAAGCATCATCAAACTCTTCTAGGGGTACGAAGTAATCATGGAATCTATCATCCACCCAAAAGGTTGAGGGATTCAACAATTTCTTTTCATCATCATCAACGAAATCATGTGTGTATTGTATGGTGTCAACAAATCCTTCTCTAGTGTTTAGTATTGTCTTTCTAAACTCGTTTGTCTCATCTTCTTTAGGTGGGTTTACCTGTATCATACAAGATTCACCGATTCTAATTGCTCTTTGTGTATCATCATCTTTCATATCAACTCTCCATAGAGCCATGTCTCCTGTTTCTTGGAATACCTCTTTGTTGTGTCCTAAGAACCACGAATAGCGACCCATTTCATCACGGCTGTAAGCATAGCCATTCTTTGATACGAAGGCGACATAATCATTACCGCCTACATTAATACCAACAGAAGGTGGATTCTCTGTGGATTCTCCTGTATCTATTACAGAATCTTGTGTCTTAATTGTCCACATACCATCTTTTGCTTCATAGTGTCCGTTACCTGTAGCGAAGAAATCGTTTGGGCTTTCTCTAAATGTTCTAATTAACCAATTAATTAATCCCTCCCCTCTGTTTCCTACCTTGCCGTCTATTCCTAAGAAGTGTCCAACCCACACAGTTGTGTTGCTGCCTTGTGTGGAGCCTTTTCTGCTCTGCACGAATATAGATTCAGTCCAATCAATCAACAAGTCTTCATCTTCGTCTTGCCAATCATCACAACCAAATATCTCTTTGATGCTAGTAAGGTAGTATACCTTCACTTCATCATAGGTTTCACCTGTTCTTTCAGAGTGTTTCTTAATACGCTCTCTGACCTCTTCAGGTAACACGGATTCCCCGCCACCTTGTTGTTGCATCTGCTGTTCTTTCATTCCCATAAAAGGGTTCATTTCTTTTTCTTCATTCATTTTATTTTCTCCTGTTTAATTCTTTTCTTTTTTTATTGTTGCAACCATAAAGTCGCAGAATGCTTTGTCAGACATAGGCCATACATATATCTTATCCATAATTTGACCGTAAGCAGCCATAGCATCGAATAGTTTGTCCTTATCTGAATCACTTCTTGAGAACTGTCTCTCTATATCATAATACAGTTTTCTCATAACCGACCTCAAAGGCATTCCTTCATTCAGTCTTTTATGTAGTGAGTTTCTTAGTTTCATATACTCACCATCGAGAATAAACTCAGCACCATCTTCTGCGCTGAGATTTGATAGGTGTTCTATTCTATCTCCCAATGACTCTTTCTCAGGACTCAATGATTCTAGAAGGTTGATACAACTTCTCAAATCACCCTGCATCATTTCCACAAGAGAGATGAGGTGAGGTGTCCATGCCTCTAAAACTTCATCTGAAGTTCCAACTGCTTTCAGGACTTCCCATAATCTCCCTGCACCTTTACTCGGAATTACAGGTTTGAAACCATATACAGTACACCTAGATTGTATAGCAGGTCTTAATTTCTCCAATTCGTTAGCAGTTAAAATGACTAAAGCATTGTGAGAATAGTTTTCTATTATCTGTCTAGCAGCATCTTGAGCAGCAGGGGTTAGACCATCAGCCTCATCAATAACCACTATTTTTCTTTCTATATCAATGGGTTTAATCCTCATTAAATTTTTCAAATCATTTCTTATGAAATCAATTCCTCTTTCATCAGAACCATTCGTAATAGTAAAATTGTGTTCATTAAAAGAATCTCCTAGTAAATGATAAGCAGCGACATAAGCAGCGGAAGTTTTTCCGGTTCCGCTTGGCCCTGCTAAAATTATGGCTCTTGGGGCTTGTGTTATGTCATCCCATTTTGCCAAATCATTAGTAAAAACATCTTGTCCCACTAACTCATTAACATTTTTAGGTCGTATCTTTTCAGCCCACATATATCCTTCGTTGTTAATAAGACCTTTATAACCAAATGAAACTAGCCTATAATCCTTTTTTCATTTTCGTCATAGTTAATGTCAAGTTTTGTTTCCTTTTCTGTTGTTTCAACCCAAAGGATAAATGAATCCCAATCACTATAATCAGGTGGGTTGTCTAAACAATACTTTATCAATTCATAAGTGGGGTTTTCTAAAACTTCTATATTGTAGGCTTTCTTCATTTTCTCTAGGAATAAAACAATTTTCTTTATGTCTTCAATAGATGTATAAAAATTTCTTCTTTTGTTTAGAAGTTTCTCTAGAGGTTTACCTTGAATGTCATCTTCGGGATTCATAACTCCCATCAACAACCTATATCCTAACTTTGCATTCTTAGACCTAGATAGATAACAATTAAACTTCAGACTGTTAATCATCCTACCAATGTTAATCCAATAGTTCTCTTCAACCATACTACACCATCACATCAACTAATTGTGTTACTTCTCTTATTCCTTTATCGGAGTCGAAGGTCAAAAACACAGGATGTCTGAAAATCCTATTATCTAAATCAAAACTAGGAGATACAATATCCATAACAATGCACTTATCGCTATTGACTATTACCTTCTCATCGTGTTGGTTTTCAACATTATATTTTTTCATTGTCCTATAGAAGTAACCCATCTCATCTATGTCGGTTATTTCCAACTCACCGCACAACATGAAATCAGTACCATCTAGCATTTCCATTCCTATAAATAATTTAATTTCATCTGTATGATAGTGGCACACTCTAAGACTTCTTATCAAATCATTCAGAACTAACACATAACCTCCTAGTGCATCGTTTTTGTAAGGTTTCATATCAGGAAATCTAACCGTGTTATTCTCCGCCCATTCTTCCACGTTTTTCCATGAGGGTATCATAACAGGATAACACACAACAAAATCTTTATTCTTTTCTTCATCGAACTTCTTTAACCTATCAATTAAATTAAGTTCTTTATCATTAGTAAAGAATACATCATAGACTATATCTTCATTAGTGTGTTCTATAATACACTCATCTATTGTGCTCAATATCCTGTTACCTTTACCATCAATTAATTGAGTATAACCCCCGTTATAATCTGTTAAAATAACCCTATCAGACCATCTTTTCAATCCCCTTTTCCTATAGATAGTGTGAGATTCTGTACTCATAAGGTGTGGTGTGTGTATCATCACATTGATTACTTTGTTTAATTCAAAATCATTCCCTCTATAGTTTTTCTCTAAAACTATTTCTTTAGTTATACCATTTCTTAATGTACTCATTAGGAATGTTTGTTTTGTAATCGGTTTTCTAGAACCTAATAACATAGACCAAAACAAGGATGCTTCTATCTGATTCATTATTCTTGCACAATCTATAAAACTCATTTCATTGTCTTTAGAAAATGCTCTAAGTGTATTAGCGGCTTCGGTTAGAGTTAATCCTTTACCTTTGCCTACGCTTTCACTACAAAGATTGACAATCAACTGTTGTTTGTTTGAAGCAATATCTTTTACTATCTCCGAGTACACACCTGTTTCTTTCGCTATGTGTGAAACCATCTTCTCATAACTCCACACATCTATGTCCTCACCGAATAGTAAAGTGGATGCGTGGCGCAGTTCGTGATTCTCTAATTGTTGTAATTTCAATGGAAGGGGTTTTTTCCTACCTAATTTATGTTCTTCAAAGAGGCTCGATAATTGATTGAAGTCCATACACACCTCTCCATTTGTTAGGTCTAGGTTGTGTGCTGACCCCAAACTCCTTTTTAGTTATGCTTTTCATTTTCTCTATACTGATGTTTTTACTTGTGTTTACACAATGTATGTAAACACAATCAACTAATAAGCCTCGATTAGACCTAACGGAAACCCAATGTGGGTGTTTTGATATTTTATCGTACATGTCTAGAATCTTAGTTATATCTTGTGGAAGAAGATTGAGTCTTAAACACAATCTAGTGACGTAGTTCACAGAGTTGAACTTAACCATTCTATATCACGGCCTCATGTGAGCATAAGAGTCATTGATAAATCTCCAAATTGAAAGACATGTTCTTTTGAAGTGTTGTGTTTCTAATGAGCCTTTGAAGTTGGAGTATGTCAATCTCTCAATCACATATTTTGTTAAGAAGTCAGTCAACTCTTCTGTTGTAACATTAGCGCGATATGGATAATCCGCTTTTGGTAATGTAAACAACTTGTCCTCACCAAAGTTATCAGTAATATGACTCTCTTGCCTAGACCTAACCAAGTAATAGTTTTCTTTATCTCTGTGTTTTACTATGCTTAGGAATGCTTCATTGATGATAAGCCACATCAAGCAACCCTCCGAGCAAGATTCTCTGCTCTTTGTTGTAATACATTCTGAGTCTGTGGGTCTGACACAACCTTTGTTGCATCCGTCATAGCATCAACGCCACCATACTTGTCGTATGATTGCCCCAATTCCTCTTCACTCATGTTACCATATACCTCTGATGTATGTGGTGGTAAATACTGCATGGTTTCTAACTCTCTTAGGTTTGCATTCCATTTATCCCCTTTAGGTGCTCCTTGTGCTCTAAATGGCCCTGCTCCCCCTACATCAACATAGGTAGGTGTACCATCGGGTCTGATGAGTGTATTGTCCATCTCTTGCCCTAGAACATCCCAATTACCTATCAAGGCGTTAGGCACAAAGTCTTCTCTCAAAACACCCTTATCTGAGTATCTAACGGGTCTTGCTCCCTCTTCCCATTCAGTTAGCATTGTGGGGCTATCATGTTCTTCAGTCATGTGAGCATCAGGAACTCCAACCCCTAATTCATGTAAGTAACGGTTCATATCAAACTCATTCTTGATGTGTGCTGCCGGATTACCTCCCGCTCTGCCACCTCTCTTAACAACAACTTTCTTACCATTTGGGAGTGTTCTAAGTGCTGCTCCTGTTGAGCCTCTTAATCGAACTTCTTCCTTGAGGAAAGTCCATGCCTTTCTTATCGCAAATGACTCATCCACTTCATACACCTATACCCAAGTTTTTCATTATGTCCAATACCATTTGTGTCTCTGTATCAACTTTAGTGTTATCACTCTCAACACTATCTGCTTCTTCAGTCTTTGGTATGGTTACGGGTGTAGGTGCAACTGTAGGTGCAACTGTAGGTGCAACTGTAGGTTTACAACCCACACAACTCTTTCTGAGTTTACCTCTGCCATGTTGCTCTTTTACAAGTGTGCATACACTACATGTGTAAGTTCTAACTTTCTTGATTACAAGTTTACAACCCTCACATCTTACCCTAGACTTTCCAATACCATGTTGCTCTCCTTCAACTCCACATACATCACATGTGTAAGTTCTAACAATGGGTATTGAAGTCAACTTACATTCTATGTGTCTCTTTCGTAGGCTACCCTTACCATGTTGCTCTCCTATAACTCCACACACATCACATGTGTAAGTTCTAATCTTAGGTAACAAAGCACAAGGCTCACAAGTCAATCTGAGTTTTCCTCTCCCAAGCATTACGAAGTTTTCATCACACTCATCACATGTATAAGTTCTAGTTTTATTAACATAAGTGGGCTTGCATTCATCACTACAATAACGCGGTCTAGCACCTCTCTTACGCACATGCATGAACTCGGTATTACAATTGTTACAACTGATTGCCTCTTCAACTTCACTTTCAACTTCACTTTCAACTTCACTTTCAACTTCACTTTCAAATACACCTGTGGCAACCTGTTCTTCTATTGCTTCTATCGCTTTAATTACCTCTCTCAACTCCGTTGTCGGCATATTTACACTTTCCATCATTTTTAATAGATTATCCCTTTCTTCTTTCGTCATCTTCATCATTCTTTCTATCGTTTCTTTATTCATATTTCCATCTCACTTATTTGTTCTTCATTCATTATCCCATCATCAAGTATTATTATTTCCACTTTCAAAAGGGAGTCCCCCTTTCTCTCAACCCAAGTCATCTCTTGTATTCTCTCTATCATCTCATTCACTTTACTACTATGTTTTGCGTTCTCTTTCAACCAAACATTTGCTTCTTGTGCTTCCAACATCGCTTCTGCTATTCTCCTATAAGCCGCCTCTGCTAAGGGACTAAGCCTATCCTCTCCCTTTGGTACAAGTTGTGTTACTAACATATCTAGCAACACCGCAACCTGTAATTTAGGAGACACCTTATGTGGTATTCTCTGTCTTACAGATTTACATTTCCTGTAACCTCTCCCATGAGTTTTTCCCCCCTCATGTTCTTCAGGCACAACCATAATGGCTGAACCTGTATTCAAATCTTGAACATACAATCGAGGGTCAGAGTAATACTCTTCTTCCATTGAGTGTTCTTTGTTCTCTTTCTTTGTTAGCATACTAGCAACTTTGGCAAGTGCTTTTCCCGAACCGTCAGTCCATATTTTTTCATCCATTTTATTTTCTCCTTTCTTTTTTTCTTACTAAGACCTTTATAACCTAATCATTTTCTCTTTTGTTTTTCTCTTCTTCTTCTTTGGCTTTATCTATAGCCACAGCAAGTTGCCCCAACATAATTTCTGCTTGTTCTATACTTACTCTAAACCCATGTTTCGTATGTGTAGTGCCTTCTCTTTCCATATTGTGTAATCTCATATCAACCCACACTCTATGATAATAGGGAACTACACTCAACACTAGATGTCCCTTACCGTCTTTCCATTTCCCTTCCAAACTAGGTGTTCTCCATATTTCACTCATGCTTTTACCTTCTGTCCACATGTTCGACAACATTGACTTTCTTTCTCTTCCACTAAGTCCTCTAATTGATAGCGTATTTTGCGAAGAGTGTTACCCGCTTCTGTCTTTGTGTCGCCTAAGTAATCGTTAAAGTGAGTGTGTCTATTCAGTCCACCATGATTCACTAACTCATGTAATCTCCATGCCCTTCCATACAGTTGTGTACCCTCTTGTAGTGATACTTTACCCGTACCTAACTTCAAACTCAATTCATTTATCTTTTTTACCATTTCTCTTATTTCATTTATTGTCCATCTATAACTCATTTCTTTCCTCTCCTTTATTTATTGTATTCTTTTCCACAAACACGACATTTACGTTCCCCTCTTACTCTAGCATGGGAAACATTACATTCACTCATCGTTAACCTCACAAATAAAATGCTCATCTTCATTATCACAAGTACATCTAAAATCCTCAGGGTTATAATCATCAGATGGATAATACATACTACCTTGATTATAGTACATCTCAGGTGTCTTCATGCCGTCACCTTCTTCAATCCATAATACCCTTCACCGTTATATGGTAAACCAACATATTCACAATAGCATTCTTCAGTACAGAAACCCCTAGTCCCAACAGGTAAATCTTCCACTTCATATTTGTATTCTCCACCACAATTAACACATTCTCTCATAATTTATTCCTCCCCAAAACATTCTTTACAGACGATATTCTGTCCACTTCCTCTCCATAATTTTTTAAATTTCTTACATTCATTACATCTTCCTATTTCTTTACTCATTTCATTCACTTTCCATTTTTACATCATCAACTAGATTATCAATTTCAGCATCTTGTTCACTTGTTGCACCGCAATCATCACATCTCATTTCAAGAACTATTACACCATTAGGGTAGGAGGTCAGGTGCTCTTCCACTAGAAATCTCCAATCTTCACAATAACTATTTTCATGCTCGCACACTTCCGGCCCACCGTCAAGGTAGGCATGGTCTGCTGCTGTCATTCCATCAGGGTAGTTGCTACTCATTCAATCCACCCCTCTGTGTTGTTTTTCTGTCCTAAATAATAAGAATTATCTTTGTGTTGGTGTACCCAAGTACCATCTTTTCTCTGCACAGAATTACAAGTTGCTATATTGTGATTTTTCAATTTACATCTTCCACAATAATAGTGCTTAGGCACTATTTTATTCATTGATTTTTTTCTCTTTCGTTTTGTATTTGTGCCTTTATCTTTCCAAAACACCCAACCCTTTTTCTTACTATGACTTGCATCTCTTTTTTCAGTATACGCTGTGCCTAGTTGGGTTTTCCTATCCCCTCTTATAGATGATTTTTCTATTGTATAAAGGGAACCACGAACATGTGATTTGACAAGCCATAGATTTTCGTCAGGCATTAATACTTCTGTGTTTACAAAACGCTTTCTTAACACCTTGTATTTCTTTCTTTTAGAAGCGGAAATGGGTTTATGTGTGTCTAATTTCTTCTGTGAAGGTTGAGAGGGTATTTGCTCTGTGGGTGTTATCCCTCTTACTATTTGATACGCTGGCTTTTTAGCCACCCCCATAACTATCGTTTGCTTTTCCATATCAATAACTATGTCTCTTATGGTTACTATTCCGTTTTTCATATCAATTTTTATTTCATCCATTTCTTTCACTCTTCTTCTTCTTCTTCTTTACCCATTGGGTGTAATGATTGTCCTACAGTATACCAAAAACTATGGTTAGGGTATCTTGTGTAAGAACTATGATTGTTGTACGGGTGATTCTTACAGAACACAGGTACAGTTGTAATACCGTCATCACAATCAGAACAAATTGCCCCTAATTCATCTGCCACTTTACCATAGTTAGAACCCACATACCAACGTGAAGGTATATCCTTCCATTTATTTTGTTTTACTTTAGTTGTAAAAATCATTTCAGGTTTTGTCATTCTTCTTAGATAGAAGTGTGGTATACTACAATTACATTCAGCACATTTACTCATTCTTCCTCGCCTCCATCATTCACTATCATCTCACAATGCTGTCCAATCATCCACTCAGGTATTTTTTCACCATTAAGAGTAAAACCCATCGTCTTGTAGTTGGCGGAGTCATACTCACCCAACTCAATCAAATCGGCTAACTTACCCCTTGTATGCGC
>TARA_R110002051_G_scaffold258937_4_pt1 | contig 14798 bp, 10 predicted proteins | sample TARA_R110002051 | Tara Oceans TARA_R110002051 (sample SAMEA4397023) | marine metagenome | biome: Polar Biome; feature: [MES] marine water layer (ENVO:01000295) within the mesopelagic zone...; material: water (ENVO:00002006), including particulate matter (ENVO:01000060) such...
TATTAGCAAAGTAATTAATGGGGTTGAATTGCGAAGAGCGTATTCTATTTCTTCTGTTCCAGCATCTAATAAAATAACGGTAGGAGTTAAAAAAGTAACCGATGGAATTTTTTCTGCGTATGCTAATGATATAATAAAGGTTGGAGATGTTTTAGAGGTGATGCCGCCAGAAGGAAGGTTTGTTTTTGAACCTACAAATAGTGCTAAGCATGTTGGTGCTTTTGTTGCAGGAAGTGGAATAACACCTATTATGAGTATTGCTGAAACTGTTTTAAAAAGTCACTTAAATAGTACTTTTGTTTTAGTTTATGGAAATCAAAGTCCTGATGAGACTATGTTTTTAAAGGAAATAAAAGCATTACAAAAAGAATATACTAATAGGTTTTTTGTTCAGCATGTATTTAGTAGAGTTCAAGAAGAAGATTCACTTTTTGGCAGAATAGATGCTTCTACGGTAAACTATATCATAAAGAATAAGTTTAAAGAAATTTCTTTTGATGCCTTTTATTTATGTGGTCCAGAAGAAATGATAGATCTAGTTTCTGATACACTACAAGAGACAAATATTCCTAAAGATAAAATTCATTTTGAACTTTTTACCTCTTCAAATACTGTCGATACTATGGCGGAAAATTTAGACGGTAAAACACAAGTTGAGGTTGTTGTAGATGATGAGACATTCTCATTTTCGATGGATAAAAAGATGTTGGTTTTAGACGCGGTTCTTAAAGAGAATATTGATGCTCCATACTCTTGTCAAGGTGGTGTTTGTAGCAGTTGTATTGCTCGTATTACCGAAGGAAAGGCTGAAATGGTAAAAAATCAGATTTTAACAGATGGTGAAATAGCTGATGGTTTAATATTAACTTGTCAAGCACATCCACTCACTCCAACACTAAAAGTTGATTTTGACGATGTTTAATTTTTAAGCGCATTTTCAAAAGCTTTGCATCCATTTTCATAACCAATTAAAAAAGCCTTTTCAATACCTTTTCTATCTAAAACACCTATATGATCTAGTTCATGTGATTCAAAAAGTAAATTGCATGAAGCTAATTTTTCTTTTGCTGAAGCATAAATCATTAATCCAGTGACTCTATTTGTTAGTTGAAAAGAATTTTTCAAATCCTTTTTTTCAATATGACTTACAATAGATACATTACTTCCAATAATATAATCACATTTTTCAATGAGAGGCTCAGTAGGAAAATTATTCATAATACCCCCATCGGCGTACAATTGCCCATTTAATTCGACAGGACTAAAAACAGGCGGAAGTGCTGCAGAAGCTAATAAAGGGCGAATTAATTCCCCAGAAGAAAAGAATTTTTGATTTCCTTCTTGAAGATTTGTAGCCACTACGTGCAATTTTTTTTCTAATGCTTCAAAAGAATCGTCAGGAAAAAAACCTTTAAAAATAGTAATATATCTATCTGTATCAATAAAGCCGGCTTTGGCTATAGTCCAAAAGTTATATTTAAATAATGGGGTTTCTTTAAAAAATACCAACATGTCTTCAACGCTATTGTCATTTGCATATAAAGCTCCGACTAAAGCACCTACACTACTTCCTGTTATATTCGTAGCTTCTACTCCAAATTCTCTCATAGCTTTTATCAAGCCTACATGTGCCATACCGCGAACACCCCCGCCAGAAAGCACAAGTCCTATTGATTTTGATTTAGCTAGTTTTGAATCCATTTTTATTTTGGCATTTACATCAAAAGTAACTTCTTAAAGTTTAAAAGCATAAGATTTTTCGATTAGATGAAATAGTTAAAACAAACTGATAGTTTTGTTTTTACAAATCTAACTGATGCGTATTCAAATAGCATGTATTTTAACTATATAAATTCAACTTTTATAGGTGTATTGAGTCATGTTTTATAATTTTCAAATAGAAATTTCAAACCATTGGGTTTGTTTTTAAATATGAGGCGATATCTTAAAAAATTTATTTAATCTTGTAAGAAAAGAAATATAATTCGACGAAACTTAGAGTGATTTTTATCGTAAGTTTACTACAGAACAAGATTATGAATCGTAACGAGCAATGTAAAACAGCCATATTAATTTTCGCTAATTCTTCAAAAGAAGAAGTAAAGCATAAGCTTTTTATAAAAGACTATAATCTATTCGACACCCTAACTTCACGTACATTTAAAACTGTAAAAAAGAGTAAATTACCCTACTATCATTATTCAGAGAAACAACAAAAGGGGAATACTTTTGGAGAACGTTTTACGAATGCCATACAATCTGTTTTTGATAAAGGATATGATAATGTAATTACTATTGGAAATGATACTCCAAAATTAAAGGCATCACATTTAATTGAAGCTAACCATCTATTAAATAAGAATAAAATTGTTATTGGACCATCAGTAGATGGAGGTTTCTATTTAATGGGAATAAACAAATTACAGTTTAATTCAAATTTGTTTTATAATTTGCCTTGGCAAACTTCAAATCTTCGTAAATCTCTTTTAAATCTTATAGAATCAAACCAAAATGAAGTAGTTTCATTTCTCCCAATTTTAAGTGATATAGATTCTATTCAAGACATTAAAAAGCTAGTTAATTATACTTTTATTCTCCCTAAAGAGTTGTTGGTAGTCTTTTTTTTAATATTAAATTATAGCATTAACTGGTATAAGCGCGTTCTCCTGTTTTTTTTATACCATTTTAATTCTAAAGTTTATAATAAGGGTTCTCCTTTACTCAAATAACTAAAAAAATCGACCTTATAACTATGTTTAAGATTGATTAATAATAACCAATTTGAGTATAATTTATTAGAACCATAAAAATGAAACACATTTTAGTAGTGGTTGCTCTTTGTTTTTCGACAATAGGCTTCTCACAGCGTATAATTTCTGGAAAAGTAACAGATACCGACAACCAACCCTTACCGTATACAAATGTTATAATTAAAGGAACAAAAATAGGAACAACAGCTAATGAAAATGGAGATTACGTAATTAGTGTTTCTGATGAATCTGCGATATTAGTTTTTTCGGCAATCGGATTTAAAACTCAAAATATACTAGCAGAAAACAAGAGTATTATTAATGTAACTCTTTTAGAATCAGCAGAAGATTTAGAGGAGGTAGTTTTAACGGCATTAGGTGTCAAGAGAACAACTAAAGAACTTGGTTATGTGGTTCAAAGTCTCGATGCTAAAGGCGTAACAGAAGTAAAATCAGTAAATTTCTTAGATAATCTTTCTGGAAAATTGGCAGGCGTTACCATTACTCAAGGAGCAACAGGTGTAGGATCCACTTCTAAAATTACAATTCGTGGAGAGGCTTCTTTTTCAAATAACAATCCGCTGTTTGTTGTAGATGGAGTACCAATAAATAATAATTCTGTATTTAATTTTAGTAATGAAGCGGCAGCGGGTTTTCAAGAAATTGATTATGGCAATGGCGCTATGGAAATAAATCCCGATGATATTGCAGAAGTTTCAGTATTAAAAGGGCCGAGTGCCGCTGCCCTTTATGGTACAAGAGCCTCAAACGGTGTAATTGTTATCGAAACTAAAAATGGCTCAAAAAGTAAAGGTTTAGGAATTAGCTATACTACAAGTTTTTTTGTTGATACTGCGTTTCAATTACCAGATTTTCAGAATGAATATGGTCAAGGTAATTCTGGACAATTTGCATTTGTTGATGGTTTAGGAGGCGGAACTAACGATTTAATATCATATAGCTGGGGACCAAGATTGGATCAAGGCACATTAGTGCCTCAGTTTAATAGTCCAGTTACTTTAGCAGATGGGACTGTAGTTCGTGGTGCAGATACCGCATTGTATAGTGGTTTGCCAATATCTCCAACACCTTTTATTTCACATCCAGATAATTTAAAAGATTTTTATGAAACAGGAACAACACTTATAAACAATATCGCTATTTCATCAAATTTTGATAAAGGTAATTACCGACTTTCTTTCACCGATTTACGAAGCGAATCTATTATTCCTGGCGTAAATTTAGACCGCCAAACGGTAAGTGCTAGATTAGGTTTTAGCCCAACGGATAAATTAAAAATAAATTCTTCCATCAGTTATGTAAATTCTAAAAGCGATAACCGCCCAAGCAATGGATATGGTTCTGAAAATGTTAATTATGCATTAGTAGGTTGGGGTCCACGCTCATTAGATATCAATAGTTTAAAAGTCTATTGGCAGCCTGGTTTGGAAGGACTACAGCAATATTCCTTCAATTATACTTATTTTGATAATCCTTATTTTACCTTATTAGAAAACACAAACTCTTTTAATCGAGATCGAGTTTTTGGAAATGTTTCTGCTACTTATAAAATTAATGAACGGCTAACCGCTACGATTAGAACCGGAATGGATTATTCGAATGAGTTACGTCAAATGCGCCGAAACTTTAGTTCTAATCGATTTAAAAATGGAGGCTATGCGGAACACGATGTTTTTTTTAGGGAGATAAACACAGATTTTCTATTGAATTATAAAGAAATATTTAATGATTTCAAGATTGATATTTCTTTAGGAGGAAATAGATTAGATCAAAAAACCTTTACTGGACAATCACAAACCACCAGTTTGGCACAACCAGGCATATTCAGATTGTCAAATGCGGCTTCACCAATCGAGGTTTTTGAATTTGAATCAAATAAGCGAATCAATAGTTTTTATGGGATAGCAAAATTAGGCTATAAAAACTTTTTGTATATAGATATAACTGGTAGAAACGATTGGTCAAGTGCGTTAGCAACACCATTCTCTGTAGATAACACCTCTTTCTTTTATCCATCAGTCTCGAGTAGTTTTATTTTGTCGGAAGTGGTAAATTTGCCTGAAGTTATTTCTTTTGCGAAACTAAGAGCTAGTTGGGCACAAGTAGGTAATGATACAAATCCATATCAAACAACAGGAGCATTTGTATCACAAACACCTTTTAATGGACAGCCTACATTTAGCAATCAGAATACTATTGCAAATCCTAATTTAAGACCAGAAAGTACATCTTCGATAGAATTTGGTGCTGACATTCGATTTTTTGGTGATCAATTAACTTTAGACGTTTCTTACTACAATGCGCTCACCGAAGATCAAATTATTTCATTACCTATCGGAATTTCTTCAGGATATACCCAGCAGGTAGTAAATGGCGGGAAAGTGCGTGCTAAAGGTCTAGAAATGATCGTAGGCGTTTCTCCTATTATCACTTCAAATTTTAGATGGAATAGCACCTTAAATTTTAGTACAAGCAAAGCAATTGTCGAAGATTTACCACAAGATGATGGGCGATTAACCCTAGCTTATTCTAGAATTTACGATAGTCAAAACCAAACGGTATATTTACAAGTTGAAGAAGGAGGTCGTGTTGGGGATTTATATGGCACAGGTTATTTAAAAAATGCCGATGGTGCCTTTATTTTAAATAGTGATGGACAATATATTGCAGACAATAATCTTCAGAAACTTGGAAATTACAATCCTGATTTCCAACTCGGTTTCAATAATCAATTGAATTATAAAAAATGGGATTTAAGTTTCTTATTAGATTGGAGGCAAGGCGGAATTATTGTTTCGCGAACAAAAGCATTGGGTAATGTAGGCGGGCAATTGGCAGAAACTTCATACCGACCAGAAGCAGGAATTGTGCCAGACGGAGTTATAAATGTAGGTACGCCAGATAATCCAGTGTATGAACAAAACACAGTTGCAGTGACCGCAGAAAGTTATTACCGACAGTTTTATGATCGTAACCACGAAGAAAATAACACCTACGATGCTTCCTTTTTAAAGTTGCGCCAGTTTGCTATTGGCTACACTTTTGATGATTTAACTGTTTTTAATCAAAAAGCATCTTTAAGCTTATCAGTTATAGGTAAAAATATTTTTGCTATTACTGAAAATCCACATTTCGATCCAGAACAATTGGCGGTTCAAGGGCAAGGTTTTGTAGGTGGAGTAGAAGACATGTCTTACGCAACATCGAGAAGTTTTGGTTTTAAAGCAGGGTTTAATTTTTAATACAATAAAGATGAAATTTATATATAAGATATACTCAACTGTAATAAAACGGACTTTTTATCAAACATCTTTAAGAGATAAGTTGAAACCTCAACCCATATACGTATGGTCTGTTTTAAAAAGCACAAAATCATTTTTTATAGCATTTGTCTTAGTTGTAGGGTTAGTGAGCTCTTGTACAAAAGATTTTGAGGAGATTAACACCAATCCAAACTCACCTGTTTCTGTACAACCAAGCTTATTATTTCGACAAGTAATTTATGATTATGGAGAGCAGATGTCTTATGAAGGGTTTACTGCGGGTAATCTTTTAGGACAATATACAACCGCCTTAGATTTTAATCTTTTTGATCGACACAATTTAAAATCGCCTCAATTAGGAGGAAATCCTTGGCCTATTTTTTATAAGAACCTTAGAGATAATGAACTTATTTTAAATTTAGCTAAAGAAAATCAGACATTCACCGTTTATGAAGGGCCATCGTTGATTTTGAAAGCGTATATGGCTGCAGCTTTAACCGATTTATTTGGCGATGTTCCTTATTTTGAGGCTTTTAAAGGAGATAAAGGTACAGTAACTCCTGTTTATGATTCTCAAGAATCAATTTATATGGATCAAGGAGGTATTTTAGATAACTTAGATAAAGGGGCTTTAGCGATTCAAAACTATACGGGTAGTATACAATTAGAAGGAGATATTCTTTTTAATGGAGATTTGAATGCTTGGGTAAGGTTTGCAAATTCCTTGAAAATTAAATACCTCATTCGTATTTCTGATAAAGTTGATGTTGCGACGGACTTGCAAACTATTTTTGATTCAGGATTATTTATAAATGAAAATAGTGAAAACGCAGTTTTTGATTTTACAGATGGAGAGCCTAATAATTTTCGTTTAGCACGATTGCGTATTGGTGATTTTAATAATTATGTTCTATCGGCAACGATGGATGAAATATTAACTAATTTAAATGACCCCAGAATTGTAAAATTATTTAGACCGTTTAGTAATAGCGACTCAGGAGATTTTAATGGCCTTTTAAATGGAATTGATGCTTCACAGACTTCAATAACTCCAGCAGATTATTCATTAACTGGAACAATTTTTAGAGAAAATACTGGACAACTAGATGCTAATTTTATGACCAGTATGGAAACTCATTTTCTTTTAGCTGAAGCCGCTCAGAAAGGGTTAATTACTGCAGATGCTAAAACAGAATATGATGCAGGAGTTACGCAAGCCTTTAGCTATTGGGGAACAGAGATGCCTTTAGATTATTTGACAACAACAGCTGCGTTTGATGTTTCTGGGGTTAATTCAATAGCGCAAATTATTACTCAAAAATGGATTAGCAATATGATTAATGGGTATGAAGGTTGGATCGAATACCGTAGAACAGGATTTCCAGAGTTAAAGACAATTTCAGCAAGTTTAAATAATGATTTAATTCCGGTTCGAATGCCATACCCAGCAGAAGAAGAGGCTTTAAATAGTGTTAACTATACTGCTGCAGCAACTGCGACAGATGGAAATAGTATTAACGTAAACGTATGGTGGGACGAAAACTAAATATAAATGTTTGATATTCAATTTTGGCAATGGGGATTAATAATAGTTTCAAGTTTGGTGTTATTTGTAATATCTCCATATGCAAAAAATACCAATCAGTTCTTTAAAGCTGAACATAAAAAGAAATCACCTAATGCCTTCATGCTCACAGGTAGTCTTGTTATTTCTTGGATTTTTGCAAAGAGTATAACTAATGCAGCAAATTTAGGTTTAGAGTATGGTTTAGTTGGTGGAGTTGCTTATGCTGCATATTATGTATCATTTGCAGTAGCAGGACTATTAATTTATAAAATGCGAGTGTATGGTAATTATAATAGTATTCATCATTTTTTGACTTCTAAATTTGGTAGAAGCGCTGTAACAGTTTTCTCAATTTTAATTGCAATAAGACTTTTTAATGAGGTATGGAGTAATACAATGGTTATTGGCTCTTATTTTGGTGATGTTGGATCAAGTTCTTATTACTGGTCAATCATAGTTTTTACTGTTTTAACGTTAGCTTATGTATTAAAAGGAGGTATGAGCAGTTCTATTTTTACTGATGTTCTTCAAATGGTATTATTTACGATATTACTTATTATAATACTTGGAATTATTTTTGGCTCGGACACTCCTTTCTCTGTTAAAGAGGTTGCTAATTCTGGAACTTGGTCTTTTGATTTAGGATTAAATTTGTTTTTTGCTGCCCTTTTACAGTCATTGAGTTATCCATTTCATGATCCAATTTTAACAGATAGAGGCTTTTTAAGTAGTCCTAAAATCACATTGAAAAGTTTTCTTTGGGCAAGTGTATTAGGAGTCTTGTGTATTGTATTGTTTAGTATAATTGGAGTATACGCAATGGCTAATGGGTTGTCTGGACAAGCAGCAGTTGAAGTTGGCGAATCATTTGGTGTTATACTTTTATTGATTATAAATTTTATTATGATTACTTCTGCAGCTTCAACATTAGACTCAACATTTTCTTCTTTCTCAAAATTAGCCTCCATAGATTTAAACTTAGGAAATACTTTGAGATTTGGCCGATGGTCTATGGTCTTAATTACAATATTAGGAACAATTCCTGTTTTTTTAAATGCCGAAATTTTATCCGCAACCACAATTAGTGGTACCATGGTTATCGGCTTAACACCAGTTTTTCTTTTCTGGAAATCAAAAGCATCAAAAATTAGTTTCCATTTGAGTGTATTTTGTGGAATTATCTTTGGGTTTTTACTTATATTCAATTTTTTCCCATCGCAGTTAATTTTTACTTCAGGTAAATACGCAGACTTACTTTGGATTAATTTTTGGGGTATTATATGTTGTATAACCCTTTATTTTATACCAATATGGATAAAAAAATAAAAGATTTAGGTACATTATCTGGAAAGATTTTAATTTTTGGAGGTATATATAGTAATCTTCAAGCACTTGAAGCATTAGTTCAAGTTGCCAAAAAAGAAGGAATAAATGCTGACCACTGTATTTGTACTGGTGATATAGTAGGGTATTGTGCACAACCAGAAGAAACAATGCAACTTTTCAGAAGTTGGGGAGCAAAAAGTATAGCAGGTAATGTGGAACTTCAGTTATTTGAAGGCGCAGAAGATTGTGGATGTGATTTTAAAGAAGGAAGCCGCTGTGATGACTTTTCTAAATTATGGTATCCATTCGCTAAAAGCAGATTAACTAGCAAATCAATACTAGAAATGGGTGCTTTGCCAAACTATTTGACATTTAGTTATGGAGGTAAAAAAGTTGCTGTGATTCATGGTTCTCATGATCACATTTCAGAATTTATTTTTGAATCAACTCCAGATGAAATAAAACTAAAAAACCATAAAGTTTTTGATGCAGATGTAATTTTAGCAGGACATTGTGGACTTCCTTTTTCACAACAAATAGATGAAAAGTATTGGTTGAATCCTGGAGTAATAGGGATGCCTGCAAATGATGGAACCCCAAGAGTTTGGTATTTGATTCTAGAAATTGAAAAAGGGATATTGAAATATACCCATCAGTATTTAGAATATGATTATGTAACAACTTTTAATTTAATGAAAGCAAATCATTTACCTCTTGAGTATGCAGAAACATTAACTTCTGGATTATGGGATAATATGGAGATATTGCCTGAAAAAGAAAAATTATTGCAAGGAATACCATATAATTATAATCAAGAAACAAAACACAATCAAACTATAACAATAAAAAACACAAAGAATATGGCAGATTCATATTACGATCCAGCGGATCTTAGAAAATTTGGAAAAATTACAGAATGGAGTGAGGAATTAGGTACTAAATTTTTTGATTATTACGGGAAGGTATTTGAAGAAGGAGCTTTAAGTGCAAGAGAAAAATCATTAATTGCATTAGCCGTTTCTCACGTAGTGAAATGTCCATATTGTATTGATTCTTATACTAAAGACGGCCTTCAGAAAGGAATAACTAAAGAAGAAATGATGGAAGCTGTTCATGTTGGTGCTGCCATAGAAAGTGGAGCAACCTTAGTACATGGCGTGCAGATGATGAAGAAATATGATAAGTTAAGCATGTAATATTATAAGGGACTTTGTTTTTCCTTGAAAGTTTAGATAAATTAAACCGACAATTAATAGATAGTTACTCATTAAAAATTTAATAATTGTTGTCAAGCAGGTGTTTTATATTTAGTATAAGGCAACTCTACTATCAACTATCAACAAAAAAATGGCTATAAAATCATTAAAAGCAAGACATGATGAACTTGCTGTTACAAACAAACAATTAGAAATATTAAATGGAGGTATTTTCGCTGATGGTGAACTTCCTTTTTTTAAGGATAAAATTGCGCAGATTGGTCATTTTCCACTTAGACCTAAGAAATTAGAAATTCTTCAGATTAATGTGGGGTATATGTGCAACCAAGTTTGTGAGCATTGCCATGTTGATGCTGGTCCTGATAGAAAAGAAATCATGACTAGAGAAACGATGTTACAGTGTTTAGAAATTATTAAAAATACTGGGGCACATACTTTAGATTTAACAGGTGGTGCTCCTGAGATGAATCCTGAATTTAGATGGTTTGTTGAAGAAGCAGCAAAAGCCGGAATTAAAGATTTTATTGTTCGGTCTAACTTAACAATTATTAGAGCCAATAAGAAATATTATGACTTACCAGAATTCTTTAAAAAACATAATGTTCATGTAATTTCTTCAATGCCACATTATACAAGAGGTAAAACGGACAAACAAAGAGGTGAAGGAGTTTTCGATAAATCTATAAAAGCATTGCAAGAGTTGAATGCTGTGGGTTATGGTATGCCAGATAGTAGCTTGCGATTAGATTTAGTTTATAATCCATCTGGAGCTTATTTGCCAGGTAATCAAGCGGCAATGGAGAAAGATTTTAAAAAGGCGTTAAAAGAAGATTTTGAGATTCAATTTCATAACCTATTTGCAATAACTAATTTACCGATTGCTCGTTTTTTGGATTATTTAATAGCTTCTGAAAATTATGAAGATTATATGTATGCTTTAGTAGAAGCCTATAATCCTGCTGCAGTTGCCAATGTAATGTGTACAAATACGATTTCTATAAGTTGGGATGGTTGGTTATACGACTGTGATTTTAACCAAATGCTTGATTTAAAAGTAGCCAGTAAGGTGAAACATATAAAAGACTATAACGAAGAAATATTGAATGATAGAAATATTATTATTTCGCAACATTGTTATGGGTGTACTGCCGGTGCAGGAAGTAGCTGTCAAGGTACTGTAATCAATTAATGATTTAATATAAGGACAAAGAGAATCGACTAAAAACCATTTTTACCGACTACTTGGTTTGTTATTTTTTTAAAGAATTTTGATTTCACGATAAATAAGGTAATATAACGAGTTTTATTCTTGTTTTACCCTTATTCTTATAAGTCGTCTAAGGTTAGGGCTACCTTTGTAAAAGACTTTAGAGTCTGTTACATGATAATTTCCTTAAAACCCAAATCTTATGGAAAAAAACCTAAAACGCATGGCTACCATGCATAAAATGCAAGTTACTGGCTTAGAATTGTTTTATAAACAAGGTTTTTATACTACCAGTATTGATGATATTTTAAAAGAGTTGAACCTTTCTAAAGGGGCTTTTTATTACCATTTTAAATCAAAAGAAGATTTTTTTATCAGTATACTTCAAACTCTAGTGGTTCGTAAAGTATATAGTATGTTGATTGAGCCTATAGAGGGCCATGAAAATCCTTTAGAACTTATTTCGAGCTGTATTGAAGAAGCACTACAAACAGCAGAGCATAATGAGAACGACTTTGGTTTTGTGTTAAGTAATTTCATGAATGAGTTTAATGGTAAGCATCCCGAAATTATGAAGTATCTAAATGATATGCTAAAAATCTGGGAGGTTAATTTAGTCTCAGCATTACAAAAAGGAAAATTTAATGGGTTTGTTGATCGCCATGTAGATTGTGAGGGTGTCGCCAGTTATATCATTTCTTCATTTATTGGTATTAGAACCTTAATGGTTGAAGGAAGCCCTACAGCGCTAAGATATAGATATATGCAACAGCTACGTTTTTATTTTAGAGCTATGGCCCACAGGCAACCTGCTTAACCCAATACTTGAGTTATTTTTTTTAAAATGACATCTGATGAAATAGTTTTTATTGCATTTTCATAACCTTTTGGATATGTATTGCCATAAACAGATGTGGGAATTAAAGGAAACTTTACCCTATCACTTAACAAAGCATTATTTAAGTCTTGCCGAAAAGGATAAAAACCTGCATACGGATGTGTTACTCCCCATAAAGTAATGGTTGGAATTCCATACATGGCTGCTAAATGTGCATTGCCACTATCCATTGCAAGCATGAGATCTAATTTAGATATAACAGCTAATTGTTCTTCGAATGATACTTGACTTGTCATGTTGATGCAGTTCACATAGTTAGCTTGCCATTTATCTAACTGTTCTTTTTCTTTTGTCCCTCCTCCAAATAATAATATTTTATACTTATCAGTATTATTTAAGTTATTTATCACTTTCTCCATTAGATCTAATGGATACATTTTTCCTGAAAAAGCAGCGAAAGGAGCGATTCCAATCCATTTTTTAGCATCTAAGCCAATTTTATTTTGCGTTTTACTGGTTAAGTTAGTTTTTGAAAGTAGCGGTGAATTGTCAAGAGCTAATCTGAATCCTAATTTTTCAAAAACATCTGCATAACGTTGATGTGTCGTCTTTAATTGAGTAATTTTTTTATCTTTTAAAGCAGTTAAAGCTCTTTTTTCATTTCTACCTTTATCTATTTGATATACAGGAATTTTACTAAATGAAAAATAAAATTTTAAAATAGAACTACGAAGTACATTATGTAAATCGACAACAACATCTATGTTTAAAGTAACTAGTTCTTTATAAAGTTTATAAAGTCCGAAAATACCTTTGTGTTTTCCTTTAACATCAGCCTCAAATACTGTTACATTAGCTAATTGAGAAAACATGGGTTTAAAAAAACTTCGAGTAAGTACTGTGATTTTTAATTCTGGATATTGATCTAATAAAGCTAATAAAACAGGTACTGTCATGGCAACATCTCCCATGGCAGATAATCTGATGACCAATAGGTGTTTTCCTGATGATACAGCCATATTCATTTAATTCTGAATCTTATTTTTACCACGAAGAATTGGATTTAATTCATCATCGTTATACATTTTCATCTGTTTATAGACTTTCATGTATTTATTTCCGTTTTCGATATCGGTAATAAGTTGATCAATTGCAGTAGACAAATCTTTCTTTTGTTCTAAAAGGATATCCAGTTTTATTTGACACTTTTGTACATGTTCTGTTGAGGCATCAATTCGTGTTGCTTCCTCTCGCATGTGGTAAATTTTTAGAGAAAGTATAGAGAGTCTGTCTATTGCCCAAGCTGGACTTTCAGTATTAATTGTAGCATTCTCTTTTATAGAAACCGATTGGTATTTATTCAAAAAGTAACTATCAATATATTCTACTAAATCTGTCCGATCTTGATTACTAGCATCAATTTTTCGCTTTAAAACTAATGCATCAGAAGGATTTATATTTGGATCACGAATAATATCTTCATAATGCCATTGTACCGTATCTATCCAATTTTTCTGGTATAATAAATGTCCAATTTCATCTTTAGAATAAGGGTTTTCAAAAGATTGATATACATCATCTTTTATATGATATTTCTTTATACTCTCTTCAAAAATAGAAAATGCAAATTCACTAAACATAACTAAAACTTTACGCAAAGATACTTTTATTTGTTTTAACAAAATCTGAAGAATAAGACTATAAACGGAATTAATAGCGAAATAATTAAAACCATTTCTTTGATATTATGTCTTTTAATACTCTCAATATAATTTGATATAAATACCGATGCTGGGAAAAAGGTTAAAAGTATTGGGGTAATCTCATTTGATGATTTAATAAAAGTAACTGCCAAACCAATTAGAAAAAACACAGTTACCAAACGCATTGTATTTATGCGACTTAGACCAGATTTTGATACCTTAATAAAAGTAATAATAATAAATACTAGTGTAATTAGTATATAACTTAAAAGTTTTAAGCTGCTTTCCCATTTTAAAATATAATCTGCAGTAATTCCAATAGAAAAAGTATAATGATTTTCTAAAAAATCTAGTCGATTAAAAATAGTTAAAACTCCTAGTGTGGTTATAAAAACAGTTAATATGGCAATAATAGGTACAAACCAATTTCTAATGTTTTTTGATTCATATAAGAATATGGTAATGAATACTAATAATACATATAAAAGTGCCCAATCGTAGAAAAAACTTGAAATTACAATCCAAAATGTAGCATCAAAAAGCTTGAGTTTAATTAGTTTAAGCGATTTAATACTTAATAAACGTCTTATGGCTAATAATAAAAAGAATGAACAAAAAATACCATTATTATCTAATAATATTTCAGGAAAAAGAACAATTAGTAATGTAAAAAAAAGAATTGTAAATGAATGATTTGCTGTTATTTTATTACGTTTTACAATAAAATTTACAATGAATATATTAAATAGAAGAATTGCTAAAAAAAACACTTGCCCTACTAAATGATCTGGATTATAAGCAGTTGAAAAGAGTAGAAAAATAGCAATCCAATAGAATACAAATAAGAAAGCAAGTATTATAATGTAATTAATTGGTTTTGTTTTTCCAAAAATGCTTGAAATCATC
>TARA_R110002051_G_scaffold147150_4_pt1 | contig 14796 bp, 12 predicted proteins | sample TARA_R110002051 | Tara Oceans TARA_R110002051 (sample SAMEA4397023) | marine metagenome | biome: Polar Biome; feature: [MES] marine water layer (ENVO:01000295) within the mesopelagic zone...; material: water (ENVO:00002006), including particulate matter (ENVO:01000060) such...
TCCGCGCAGGACGTGGGCTCGACCCTGCCGATCTGGTCGTCAAAAACGTCAAACGGCTTGATATCGTGACCGGCGAGATCATCCAGACCGATATCGCCATCGTCGCCGATCGCATCGTCGGCACTCATGGTGCCTATGAAGGCAATGCCGAAATCGACGGCGCAAGCCGTTTCGCCGTGCCCGGCTTTATCGATACCCACCTCCATATCGAGTCCTCGCTGGTCACCCCGCTCGAATTCGACCGCTGTGTGCTGCCCCACGGGGTGACGACCGTCATCTGCGACCCGCACGAAATCGCCAATGTGCTGGGGGCCAAAGGCATTCGCTATTTTCTCGATTGCGCCGAACGCTCGATCATGGACATGCGCATCAATCTCTCCTCCTGCGTGCCGGCCACACCGTTCGAGACGGCAGGCGCACGGCTTGAGATCGACGATTTGTTGCGTTTTGCCGATCATCCCAAAATCATCGGCCTTGCCGAGATGATGAATTTCCCCGGCGTCATCAATGGCGATCCAGCCATTCTGGCCAAGCTCGAAGCCTTCCAGCACCGGCATATGGACGGCCACGCGCCCCTGCTGTCGGGCCTCGACCTCAACGCCTATCTCGCCGCCGGTATCCGCACCGATCACGAAGCGACCAGCGCCAAGGAGGCCCGCGAAAAGCTATCCAAAGGCATGGCCATCCTCATTCGCGAGGGTTCGGTGTCAAAAGACCTCGACGCACTTGCGGAAATACTCGACGCCAACACCTCGGCCTTCGTTGCGTTGTGCACCGACGACCGCAATCCGCTCGATATCGCCGAAGAAGGCCATCTCGATTCCTCGATCCGCCGCCTGATCGCGCATGGCTGTCCGGTTCACCACGTCTATCGCGCCGCTTCCCATTCTGCAGCCCGCATTTTCGGCCTCAAGGATCGCGGCCACGTTGCGCCGGGCTGGCGCGCCGACATTGCCCTGCTCGACAGTCTTGAAGACTGCCACGTCTCCGATGTCGTTTCGGCCGGTCGCCTCGTCACCGAAGCGCTCTGGGCAACCCGCGAACAGATAAGTCCGGTCGGGCTCGATTCCATGAAGGCAACGCCGGTGGAGCCTTCGGCCTTCATCACCGCCCCCAGTCCCGACAAGAACGAAGTCCCGGTAATCGGCGTCAAACCCGGCCTTATCCTCACTTTCCGCGAAAGCGCGGCCCTCGCCAGCGACGAAGCCGGCCTCAAACCCGATACAAGTGCCGATGTCATCAAGGTGGCAGTCATCGAAAGGCACGGCATCAACGGCAATATCGGCCGGTCCTTCGTCAAGGGCTTTGGCCTCAAACGCGGCGCCATCGCCTCGTCAGTCGGCCATGACAGCCACAACATCACCGTGGTCGGCGTGACCGATGAAGACATGGCCCTGGCCGTCAATCGCCTCATCGAAATCGGCGGAGGGTTTTCCGTCGCCTGCGAGGGCGAAATCCTCGCCGATCTTGCCCTGCCCATTGCCGGACTGATGAGCCCGGAACCCTTCGAGATCGTCACCGAACATCTAGAGCATCTGCGCCACGCGGCAAAAGCGCTCGATTGCACTCTGCCCGAACCCTTCCTTCAGGTCGCTTTTCTTGCACTTCCCGTCATCCCGCATCTGAAAATGACCGACAACGGCCTGTTTGACGTCGACAAGTTCGATTTCGTCTCGTGATCGCGCATGGCTTGATTAAGCCACTTTCCCTCTTATCTTTTAGGGCATGACCAAAGAGCGGACCCGCCTCGAACGCCTGTTCCTTCGCCTCGAAGCGCGCTTTCCGCGCTTTGCGATGGTGATTTACGTCTTGCGCCAGCCTTGGGCCATGCTCATTCGCATTCCACTGGGCATCCTGTTGTGCCTAGGCGGCATTGCGTCCTTTCTCCCGATTCTCGGCATCTGGATGCTACCGCTCGGCCTGTTGTTGCTGGCCATCGACCTGCCTTTCCTCCAGCGCCCAATGAACGGAATCATCTTGCGCGGCGAACGCCAATGGGACCTCTGGCGCCGCAGCCGACGCGACCGGAAATCAGGGCAGAATACCTCAGATAGCAAGAAAAAGGCACAGCAGGATCCGCGCCTTTCCGACAAGCGCGAAGATTATCGCTGAGCCTTCTTTTCGGCCCGCTTGGCGTGCAAGAGCGGTTCGGTGTAGCCAGACGGCTGCTCGACCCCTTCAAGCGCCAGCGCCAATGCGGCCTGAAAGGCGATCGAGTGCTCCGGATCGTCACTCATCGCCTCATACCCCGGATCGCCCGCATTCTGTTCGTCGACGACCCTGGCCATCCGGGTGAAGGTGGCCACCACCTCGTCCTGGGTCACCACCCCATGCCAGAGCCAGTTGGCAATCGCTTGCGATGAAATGCGGCAGGTCGCGCGGTCTTCCATAAGCCCCACATTGTTGATGTCGGGCACTTTCGAGCACCCCACTCCCGCATCGACCCAGCGCACAACATAGCCCAGGATCCCCTGGGCGTTGTTTTCGAGTTCGCGCTGGATCTGCTCGGGCGAAAGCGATGCAGGATCGAGCACCGGCATAGAGAAGAGCTCGGTCAGCGTCGGAATGGGTTCGTTGTGCCGGCGTTTTTGCGCTTCGAACACGTCGACCTCATGATAATGCAGCGCGTGCAGCGTTGCCGCCGTCGGCGAGGGCACCCAGGCGCAATTGGCGCCCGATCTGGGGTGGCCGATCTTCTGCTCCATCATCGCCGCCATATCGTCGGGCCGGGCCCACATGCCCTTGCCGATCTGGGCACGGCCCGTCAGCCCGCAGGCAATCCCGATGGTGACGTTGCGATCCTCGTAGGCCCCAATCCAGCGCTCGGCCTTGATCTGGTCCTTGAGCAGCACCGGGCCGGCCTCCATGGACGTATGGATTTCATCGCCCGTCCGGTCGAGAAACCCGGTATTGATGAAAAACACCCGCTCGCGCGCCGCATAAATGCAGGCCTTGAGATTGGCCGATGTCCGGCGCTCCTCGTCCATGATGCCAATCTTGATTGTGTTGAGCGGCAGTCCGAGGATTTTTTCCACCTCCCCGAACACATTGCACGCAAACAGCACCTCGGTCGGCCCGTGCATCTTGGGCTTGACGATATAGATCGAGCCGGTTGTGGAATTGGCCTTCCGCTTGAGGTCGTGCAGGGCGCAAAGCGTGGTGATCGCTGCATCCATCAGCCCCTCCCCGATCGGCTGCCCCTCCGCATCGAGGATGGCATCGGTCGTCATCAGATGCCCGACATTGCGCACCAGCAGCAAGGCGCGGCCCTTGAGGTTGAGCGACGATCCATCCGGCGCCGTATAGACCCGGTCAGCATTGAGCGTCCGCGTTACGCTCTTGCCGCCCTTTTCGAACGTATCGGCCAGATCGCCCTTCATCAGCCCCAGCCAGTTGCGATAGACCCCGACCTTGTCCTCGGCATCCACCGCCGCGACCGAATCCTCGCAGTCCTGAATTGTGGTCAGCGCGCTTTCGATGACAACATCGGCAAGATGAGCCGGATGGTCCTTGCCCACCGGATGGCTGGCGTCGATCACCAGCTCGACATGCAGCCCGTGATGCTTGAGCAGGATCCGCAGCAGGTCGCCATCGCGTGAATAGCCAGCGAACGCCTCGGGATAAGCCAGTTTCGCCGGACCATCCTGGCTTTCGATCACCAGTCTGGCGCCATCGCCCGATGTATCGACCCCATACCGCGTCACGGCCCAATGCTTGACCCCGAGCAGCGGAAACGCCTCATCGAGAAAATGCCCGGCCCGCGCAAACACCTCCGCACCGCGCCTGGGATTGTACTCACGCCCCGGCGCCAGCTCGCCTTCCCGCGCAATCACATCGGTGCCGTAAAGCGCATCGTACAGGCTGCCCCAGCGCGCATTGGCAGCGTTGAGCGCATAGCGGGCATTGGAGACCGGCACAACAAGCTGCGGCCCGCTGATCGAGGCGATCTCGGGATCGAGATTTTCGGTTTCGATCCGAAAATCCTCCGGCTCGTCTTCGAGATATCTGATCTCGCGCAGGAACGCTTCATAAGCCGCCGGATCCCGCGTTGCCGGACCATTGTCGCGATGCCAGTCATCGATCTGGTTCTGCATGCGGTCGCGGATTTCCAAAAGCTCGCGATTGCCCGGCATATAGGCCGCAACCATCTCGGCAAACCCTGCCCAGAAACGATCCGACGCGAGATCGAGCTCCTTTAGTGCCTCAGTCTCGACAAACCCCGCAAGCCGTTCATCGACCTGCAAACCGGCCCGTTTGACATAGCTGCTCATCGGCTCTCTCCTCATCGTTTCCTGATCGGGTACCGGACGCGCCCCGTTTCGCCAAGCAGTCGTGGAAAACCCTTCCACGATGTGGAAATCAGCGCAATCTCGCCTTGGCGGCCTCGCCCGCCACATAGGTCTCGGCAATCACCCGGTCATCCCCGCATGTCTGGAGCAAAAACAGCTCCTCGGACAGGCTTTCCACCTGCTCCATCTTGAGCGTCATATGGGGCAGGGCTCGGGCGTCGAGCACCACGATATCGGCATCGCTCCCTGGCTCCAGCGTACCGATGGTATGCTCAAGCGATAAGGCCCGCGCATTGCCCAGCGTCATCATGAAAAAGCTCTCGAGCGGCGAGAGGCGCTGGCCGCGCAATTGCAGCACCTTGTACCCTTCGTCGAGCGTGCGCAGCATGGAATAGGATGTCCCCCCGCCCACATCGGTCGCCACCCCGATCCGCACATTGGATTCCATCAGCCGCTCGCGGTCGAACAGCCCCGACCCGATGAACAAATTCGATGTCGGGCAGAACACCGCCACCGATCCGGTCTCCGAAAGCGCTTCGATTTCCCGATCGGTCATGTGAATGCAATGGCCGAGCAATGTCTTGGGCCCGAGAAGGCCGTAATGCTCATAAACCCCGACGTAGTCCGGCAAATTGGGAAACAGCTCCCTGATAAATTCGATCTCGCCCAGGCTCTCGTTCACATGCGTCTGCACATAGGCATCGGAAAATTCGCGCACCAGGTCCTGGGTCATCTCCATCTGCGCATGGGTGGAGGTCAGTGCGAACCGCGGCGTGATCGCGTAATGCAGCCGCCCGACGCCATCCCATTTCTCCAGCAATGCCTTGCTTTCGTCATACCCCCGCTGCGGCGTATCGAGCAGCCCTTGGGGCGCATTGCGGTCCATCATCACCTTACCGGCGACCATTCGCATGCCGCGCTTTTTCGCCTCAGTGAAAAACGCATCCACCGATTCCGGATGCACCGAGCAATAGACCGCCGCCGTCGTCGTCCCGTACCGCACCAGTTCGTCACAGAACAGCGAGGCGATCCGCGCCGCATGCTCGGCATCGGCAAAGCGCTGTTCCTCAACGAATGTATAGGTGTCGAGCCATTCCAAGAGGTCCTTGGCATAGGACCCGATGACCTGCATCTGCGGATAATGGATATGGGTGTCGATAAACCCCGGCAGGATCAGCCCGGGCCGATGGTCGATCACCTCTGCCTTGGGCGCGACGAGCTTCAGCCCATCATTGTATTCGCCCGTCGAGACGATCCGGCCCTGATCGACAACCACCGCCCCATCCTCGATATAGCGGTAGCTGTCGTGATCGTCCGGCCCCGATGGCTCGGAATTGAAGCTCAATACGCGACCGCGCAGAATCTTTGCGGTCACAGGCTCCGCTCCCCGGTCACCGACTGGTACCAGACGGACAGCATCTGTCGCTCCTCATCGGTCATGAACGACACGTTTCCCGGCGGCATGGCGTGGCTGCGGGCAGACTGGATGTAGATTTCCCGCGCGTGTTGGGCGATCAGGTCAGGCGTATCGAGCCGTACATCCTTGGGCGCCATATGCACGCCCTCATAGGCCGGCTCGGCCGCGTGGCACATCGAGCAGCGGCCAAGCACGATCTGGGATGCCTGCTGAAAATGAGCATCATCCATGAACGCTTGCGATGTCTGGCTCACGCTCCCGGCTTCCGCCTGCCCCCTGGGATAGCTCGAAAGCCAGATAATCCCGATAAATAGAACAAGCGCCAGCGCAAACGTCCAATATTCGCGCCGTCCGGTCGCATGCATGGTGTTAAAGAAATGCCGGATCACCACCCCGATCAGAAAGATCAGCCCGGCAATCGCCCAGCTGTATTCGGTGGCGAACGCCAGTGGATAGTGGTTCGAGAGCATGAAGAACAACACCGGCAGCGTCAGGTAATTGTTGTGCACGCTGCGCTGCTTGCTCTGTGCCCCCAGTGCCGGATCGGGCGCCTCGCCCGCCTTCATCGAAGCGACGATTTTCTTTTGATTTGGAATGATGATGAAAAAGACATTCGCCGACATGATCGTCGCCGTGAACGCGCCCATATGCAGGAAGGCGGCGCGACCGGTAAACACCTGCATATAGCCCCACGACATGGCCAGCAGGATCAAGAACAGGATGATCATCAGCCCGTTCTGACTCTTGCCCAGAACCGATTTGCACAACAGATCGTAAAGCACCCAGCCGAGAGCAAGCGAGGCCAGCGAAATGGCGATCGCCACCGGCGCCTCGACATCGAGTACCGTACGGTCGATCAAAAACAGGTCGGCGCCCGCGTAATAGACGATGATAAGCATCGCGAACCCGGTCAGCCAGGTCGAATAACTCTCCCATTTGAACCAGATCAGGTGCTCGGGCAGGTTTGGCGGCGCCACCATATATTTGTTGATATGGTAGAACCCGCCCCCATGCACCTGCCACTCCTCACCCTGCACGCCCGCGGGCAGACCGGCATGCTTGCGCAGCCCAAGATCGAGCGCGATGAAATAAAACGACGAACCGATCCACGCGATCCCCACGATCACATGGCTCCAGCGCACGGCAAACGCCATCCATTCCCAAAACAGCGTGAAATCAGTCATTTATCGTTTTGCCCCAACTCTAAACCCTATCCGGCCAGCGCCCGTAAAATCTCTGCCGCCGTAAGCGCCGCGATCACCTCGGGTCGCTTGTCATGAACATCGGCCCCGCCGATCGGCATAGCAAGCCTTTCGACCATTTCCGTATCCAGCCCCATGTCCGAAAGCCAGCTTTTGAAGGTGGCCTTTTTGGTTTTCGAGCCGATCATCCCCACATATGCCGCATCCCCACGCATCAGCGCTTCCGAAGCGACCAGAAAATCGAGCCCATGATCGTGGGTGAGAACCACAAAGCACGAGCCCTTCGGCGCCTCGCGCACCAGCGCTTCGGCCACTGGAACGTGCCGCGCTTCCACCCCGTGCGGCACCTTGGCAATTTCGGCTGCACGATTGTCCACAACCAGCGTGCGCAACGGCAAAAGCGATAAGGCCTGACCCAGCGCGTTGCCCACATGCCCTGCCCCGAACACATAGACATGGGGCCGCGCCATATAAGCCCGTTCGGCCCGCACCCGCACATCCTGAGCAACATCGGCATCGACCGCCCGCATACCGATGGCCACGCGACCGCCACAGCATTGCCCGATCTCGGGCCCGAGCGGGATATCGAGGGCCGCTGCGGCTTCCCCTGAAGTCAGCGCCTCGCGTGCCCTCGCGATAGCCAGAAATTCGAGTTGACCACCGCCGATGGTGCCGATTTCGTTCTCGGACGAAACCACCATCCACGCCCCCGCCTCGCGCGGCGTTGAGCCCTTTGCTTCTGTCACTTCGACCAGAACGGCCTGCCTGTGGCGGTCGAGGAAATCGCGCAATTGTTGCGGCGTTACGCTCACCGCCCTGCCGCCTCGCGCTTTATTCGCTCGATGGTCATCAGCACCCGTTCGGGCGTGGCCGGTGCATCCATGCGCGGGGCGATCTTGTAGTCGGCAACGCTTGCCGCCGCCATCGAGAGCGCTTCGAACACCGAGAGCGCCAGCATGAAGGGCGGCTCACCCACTGCCTTGGAACGGCGAATAGTCGGGGCGCTGTTGGCCGACCATTCGGCCAGCTTTACCTCAAATATCCTGGGGACGTCAGACACCACGGGGATCTTGTAGGTTGAAGGCGCGTGTGTGCGCAATTGCCCCTTGTCGTCCCACCACAATTCCTCGGTGGTCAGCCACCCCATGCCCTGGATGAACCCGCCCTCGATCTGCCCGATATCAATCGCCGGATTGAGCGATTTGCCCACATCGTGCAGCACATCGACGCGCTCCACCATGTATTCCCCGGTCAGGCTGTCGACCACCACTTCCGAACACGCAGCACCATAAGCGAAATAGAAGAACGGCTGGCCCTTGCCCGCCGCTCGGTCCCAGTGAATGTCGGGCGTCTTGTAAAACCCTGCAGCCGAGAGCTGCACGCGGGCCAGATAGGCCTGATCGATGAAATCGGCCCAGTCATAACGCTGGTTGCCCACCATCACGCAATTGGGTTCGAAGCTGATGGCGTCCTCGGGCACGTTGAACTTGTCCATCGCGAACCGGACCAGCCGGTCCTTGATCTGCTCGGCGGCATTGGCAGCGGCCATGCCGTTAAGGTCCGATCCAGAGGAAGCCGCAGTGGCCGATGTATTAGGCACCTTGCCGGTCGTCGTTGCGGTAATCTTGACCTTGTCGAGATCGATCTGGAAGCAATCGGCCAGAACCTGCGCCACCTTGACGTAAAGCCCCTGCCCCATCTCGGTGCCGCCATGGTTGAGATGGACCGACCCATCGCGATAGACATGGACCAGCGCCCCGGCCTGATTGAAGGCCGTCATGGTAAAACTGATCCCGAACTTGACCGGCGTCAGCGCTATGCCGCGCTTGAGGACATTGGACGTCCTGTTGAACGCAATGATCTCCTCGCGCCGCCGGCGATAGTGCGAACTCGCCTCGAGCTCATCCACCACCCGTCCGATGATGTTGTCGGTTACGGTCTGATGATAGGGCGTGAGATTGCGGTCGGTTTCGCCATAAAAATTGGCCCTGCGGATATCGAGCGGGTCCTTGCCCAGCGCGTAGGCGATGTCCTCGATCCAGCGCTCGCAGCCCACCATGCCTTGCGGACCGCCGAACCCGCGGAACGCGGTGTTTGAGACCGTGTTGGTCTTGAGCGGTTCGGATTTGAGCCGCACATTGGGGTAGAAATAGGCGTTGTCGGCATGAAACAGGGCCCGGTCGGTCACCGGCCCCGAAAGATCGGCCGAGAACCCGCACCGCGCGGCAAATACCGCATCGACCGCCTCGATCCGGCCCTCATCGTCATAGCCGACTTCATAATCGACAACGAAATCATGCCGCTTGCCGGTGGCGATCATGTCGTCGTCCCGATCGGGCCTGATCTTGACGGCGCGATTGAATTTCTTGGCCGCGATGGCAGCAACCGCCGCAAAAAGATTGCTCTGGGTTTCCTTGCCACCAAACCCGCCGCCCATGCGCCGGACCACGACATTGACGGCGTTGGATGGCACGCCCAGTGCGTGGCCCACCATGTGCTGGACTTCGCTCGGATGCTGGGTGGAGGAATGAACGGTCACCTCGTCATCCTCGCCGGGTATCGCCATGGCGATATGGCCTTCGAGATAGAAATGGTCCTGTCCGCCCATTTCCATGGTGCCTTTAACCCGATTTTTGGCAGCCACCATGCCCGCCGCCACATTGCCCCGTTCAAGCGTCATGCCCGGAGTCACCAGCGCTCCCCCGGCCTCGCGCGCCGCAGCGACATCGAGTGCAAAGGGCAATTCGGTGTAGCTCACCTGCGCAAGCCTGGCCGCCCGCCGCGCCGCTTCGCGCGTCGTCGCGACCACAGCAAACAGCGGCTGCCCGAAAAATTCGACCCGCGTTTCGGCAAAGATCGGCTCGTCATGCTTGCCGGGCTGGGAAATGTCGTTATGCCCGGGCACGTCCGCGGCTGTCAGCACCCCGACCACGCCGGGCGCCTGCCGTACCGCTTCGAGCGCCAGCGACTGAATTTCCCCATGCGCGTTGGTGGAAAGACCCAGATAGGCATGCAGCGTTCCCGCGGGTTCAAGCATGTCATCGATATATTCGGCCGTTCCCGATACATGCTTGTGCCCGGAATCGTGCTTTTGCGGCACATGCACCCCGCCGCTTATCGTGGCTTTGGTGTCGAGCGCTGTCACTATGCCACCTCGTGCCGAACGATATGGCTCGGCCCTTCGACGGTCTCGAAATAAAAGCGCTTGAGAAGATTTTTCGCCGCCAGCATCCGATAATCAGCACTGGCCCGCCAGTCGGTCAGCGGCTGGAAATCCTCTTCGAATTTACCCAACGCCGCCTCGACCGTTTCCAGCGTCCAGGGCTTGCCGATCAGCGCCGCCTCGATAGCCTTTGCCCGCTTTGGGGTCGCGGCCATGCCGCCATAGGCGATGACTGCCGTCGCCACCACGCCATCTGCAATTTTCACCCGAAAGGCACCGAGCGTTGCTGTGATATCCTCATCGCGCCGCTTGGTGACCTTATGCACCCCGAACAGCTCATCGGTACCCGGCACGGGCACCGAGACGCTTTCCACGAACTCACCCTTCTCCCGGTCCTGCTTGCCATAGGCGATGAAGAAATCCTCCAGTTTCACCACCCGCCGAACACCGCCCCTGCGGAGCGTAACCTCCGCTCCCAGCGCGATCAGCGGCGGTGGGGTATCGCCGATCGGCGAGCCATTGGCGATATTGCCGCCGATGGTCCCCATCGCCCGCACCTGCGCCCCGCCGATCCTGTCGAACAATTCGACCATCTGCGGAATATGGACGGCAATGATCTCGTACGCCTTGGCGTAGCTAACGCCGGCCCCGAAAACGATCCGTCCGTCCTCGACAGACACCTCGCCCATCAGGTGGCCGATAATCACCACCGGGGCGATCTCGCGCATGAACTTTGTGACCCACAGCCCCACATCGGTCGCGCCAGCAACGATCGTCGCCTCGGGCATCGCCTCGAGCACCGCCGCAAGATCATCGACATCGGCGGGGATGATCGTCTTGCCGCGCGTTCCCTCGACCACCACCCGTCGCCCGTCCTCGAGCTCGGTCAAATTCGCAAGGATCTCCCCACGCTCCTTGTTGAGCGCATCTTCGAGCACCGAGCCATAATTGGACACCGCCTGGGCCGCGCGCACGATGGGGGCATAACCCGTGCAGCGGCACAGATTGCCCTGCAAGGCCTTTTCGATCTCGGGAACGGATGGATTGGGATTGGCCAGCCACAGCCCGTAAAGGCTCATCACGAACCCCGGCGTGCAGAACCCGCACTGGCTTCCATGGTAGTCGACCATGGCCTGTTGCACCGGATGCAAGTTGCCATCGGCACCCTTGAGATGCTCGACGGTCACCACATGCGCGCCATCCAGCATCGAAACCAGCATTATGCACGCATTTGCAGGCAAATATCGCACAACTCCACCACTTTTACGGCCAACAATGACGGTACAGGCCCCGCAATCTCCCTCAGCGCAGCCTTCCTTGGTGCCCCGCAGGACACGGTCCAGCCGCAGGAAATCGAGCAGCGTCCGGTCCGGCTCAAGCGTGTCCAGCTCGACCAGATTATCGTTGAGATAGAAGCAGATAGCGGTGCGCGGGTCCAAGCTCAGCTCCCGCGATAGGTCGAATAGCCGAAGGGAGAGACCAGCAACGGCACATGATAATGCGCCTGGCTGTCACTCACCCTGAAATCGACTGCCACCACGTCGAGAAATTCAACGGCTTTGCCGTTGATTCTGCTGAAATATTCTCCGACATGGAAGTTCAGCCGGTAGGCCCCTTCCGCCAATGATTCCCCCTCCAGCAAAGGCCCGTCGCACCGCCCGTCATCATTGGTGACCACCGACCGCTCGAACACTGCCGCCTCGCCATTTACCCTGTAAAGATCGATGGTCATTCCCTTCGCAGGGGTCCCGTTCGCGGTATCTAGAACGTGGGTCGTCAGCCGTCCGGTTGTGGTCATGCCTGCTCCAAGCGCCATTGGATTTTCCCCAACTATCAACCCAAAAATTGCCCTGCGAAAGGGGGCGGGCACAGAATTTTTTACCACATGGTCCAAAAATTTGTGTCTAAGGTACGCTCCTGTTTGTCTGCCCGTCATGGAGTACGCCATGCGTTATCCCCGCGATCTGGCCGGATACGGCCCCAACCCACCCCATGCCAATTGGCCCGGCGGCGCCAATATCGCGATCCAGTTCGTCCTCAACTACGAAGAGGGCGGGGAAAACAACATCCTGCATGGCGATGAGGCCTCCGAAGCCTTTCTGGCCGATGTGGTGGGCGCCGCGCCCTGGCCCGGTGCGCGGCACTGGAACATCGAATCCATGTATGAATATGGTGCCCGGGTCGGTTTCTGGCGGCTGCACAAGCTGTTCACGCAGAACAACCTGCCCGTTACGGTCTATGGCGTTGCCACCGCGCTGATGCGCGCGCCGCAGCAGGTGCAGGCCATGCTCGACGCCGATTGGGAAATCGCCTCCCATGGCTATAAATGGGTCGAGCACAAGGACATGGAGCGGCAGGACGAAGCGGCCCAGATCGCCGAAGCAGTAAGGCTGCACACCGTCGCGACGGGAACGCGGCCGCTCGGCTGGTACACGGGGCGTTGTTCGGTCAACACTGTCGATCTTGTGTCAGAACAAGGCGGCTTTGCCTATGTCTCCGATACCTATGACGACGACCTTCCATACTGGAGGGTTCACAACGCCACACCGCAGCTTATCATTCCCTACACGCTGGCCAATAACGATATGCGGTTTGTCACTGCCTCGGGCTTTGCCAATGGCGAGGAGTTTTTTCTGGCCTTGAAGGACAGCTTTGATTGCCTCTATCGCGAAGGCGAGGAAGGCAGCCCCAAGATGATGTCGATCGGGCTGCACTGTCGTCTCGTGGGACAACCGGGGCGATTTGAAGGGCTCAAGCGCTTCGTCGACTATATCAAGGAGTTCGACAAGGTCTGGGTCGCAAGGCGGATCGATATCGCCCGGCACTGGGCCGATCACCACCCTTACCTACCGCCCCGAATTGCTCCCTCGCAAATGGATGCCGAGAGCTTCATGGCGACATTTGGCGGCGTATTCGAGCACTCCCCCTTTATCGCCCAGCGAGCCTGGGAGGCCGAACTGGGGCCGGCGAACGACAGCCCGCTCGGCATCCATTTTGCCCTGCGCAACCAGTTCCGCATGGCCACCGACGACGAGCGGCTCGGCGTGCTCAACGCCCACCCGGACCTCGCCGGAAAACTGGCGGCCGCCAAGCGGCTCACCGCGGATTCCACCTCCGAACAGGCCTCGGCCGGGCTCAATGCGCTGACCGACGAGGAGCGGGAAACCTTCAGCGAACTGAACACCCGCTATGTCGAAAAATTCGGGTTCCCCTTCATCATTGCGGTGCGCGACAACACCAAAGCTTCGATCCTTGAGGCGTTTAAAACCCGTATCGCCAACGACCGCGCTACCGAATTCGCCACCGCCTGCGCACAGGTCGAGCGCATCGCGCAATTGCGGATCGAGGCGCTGTTCGCCGGCTAGGCGCTCTCCTCAATCGATTCAAGCATGCCCTTCCACGCCTTGGCTGTCGGCTCGATATAGTCGGACCATTGCGCGTCCATTTCATGGCTCATGATCGCCACGCAACCCTCCCGATCCGGGCGGAGTTCCAGGGCCACCGTTGAATTGTCTTCGGCCTCTTCGGCAGGTTCGACAAACCAGGTAAACACAATGCGACGACCGGGAACCAGCTCGCGATAATCGCCCCAGGCGGGGTTTTCCTGCCCCTCATCGTCGATGTCGGAGAACCGGTATTTGCCACCGACCCTGGGATCGATCGCAATTTCCGAAACGCGCGCCGACCGTCCCGTGCGCTCGAGGTTGCGCTGCATCCAGACCCGCACTGCGGCCGGCTCCAGCCATGCCGCATAGACTTCGTCCGCTGAAAGATTGGCAAAGTGATGCTCGGTTTTTGCGATGACGTTGGGCATGCCGCCTCCTATTTGTAAAACCCCTCCCGCAGATTAATGCCGTGTTCGACATAAACCTTCATGGCTGCGAGCATGCCTGTCCAGCCCTCGCAATTGCCATAGGATGATTTCAGTCCCGTTTCGGTCTGTTTCCAACCTTGCTCGGTGATCGAGACCAGCGTGCGCGTGTTGTCGTCCAGCGGCTCGAACACCATGGTCACCGTGGTGTCGTAATTGCCGGAGCCATCGCCTTCGGGCGCCGCGCCCCAGGTGAGAACGATCTTTTCGTCCGGCACGACCTCGACAACGTTGACGGGGAAAGCGCCCGGAAAATCGTGAAAGTCCCAGGTGACCGTAGCACCAGTCTCCAGCCGGCCCTTGGCACCTCCGGTTGTGAAGTAGCCCGAGAGCTTTTTCGGATCGGCAACCGCCTCGAACACCTCGTGCACAGGCTTTGAAATCCGACCCGATACCGTAAATTTGAAGTCCATATCGTCAACTCCCGCTTGCGTTTCGCCCATTATGTTATAAATTTATAACATGTCAAGTGATGATGATTCGGACACCATTTTCAAGGCTCTTGCCGATCGGAAGCGCCGGGCGATCCTCGACGCCCTCAAGGACGAACCGAAAACCACCGGCCAGCTCGTCGCGCTGTTTCCCCAGATCGACCGCTGCACGGTGATGCAGCACATGAAGGTACTCGAAACCGCCGGACTGATCGTGGCCCGCAAGGAAGGTCGCGAGCGCTGGAACCACCTCAATGCCCTGCCCATCAAATCCATCCACGACCGCTGGATCGGCGACTACGCCCGAAACGCCGCCGGGCTGATGTCGCGGCTGGAGACCGAACTGAAGGCATGACAAAACCTCCGACGGCGAGATCGCCTCGGACTATGATTGCCATTCGAGCTTGGCTCTCATGGCCTTCT